>OJUG01003283.1_pt1 | contig 14927 bp, 10 predicted proteins | sample 1599841 | NCBI WGS metagenome assembly OJUG01 (sample SAMN04168659, study PRJEB22393) | human gut metagenome | biome: human gut microbiome; feature: stool | host: Homo sapiens | collected 2014-05-12 | reverse complement strand
CTGATACTGTTCGACAGGGTCAGTTTCATGCCTGGGTCGGCCCCGCCGAAATAGACCAAGTCGAAATAATGCGGTTGCGAGGGTAAGATCTCCCGGGCTCCGCTTTGTAGCGTGACGGTAATGTCGATCTGTCCCGTTTCACTGACGTATCCGTCATAAAGGGCCCAGTCTCCCTGATAAAGAGTATAGGAGCCGTCGCTGCCGAGCAGCCAGAGTCGCGGGTTTGTAATATTGGCGTTGAGTTGTGTCTGGATGTCGGTCGTGCGCGTGTCGAATGTTTTGAGCGTTTGGGTTTCGCAGTCCGCTGGTTGCAAGTTGCCCGGATCGGCATTCGGATTGATGATCCGGTCGTACGTGAATTTGTAGCTGCTGCCGGAAACGTGGTCGAAAACGACCAGTAGGTAACCCCAGTTATCTTTGTATTCGCTGCGGCGGTCCGGATAACGGTTTGTCACCTTGAATACCCGTTCGATATCGTCGTCCAGGCAGATGCGGTTGAAGCATTTGAGTTCCGTACGGTTTGCGATGAGATAATCCGATCGGTATTTGAGGCTGTATTCGAATCCGGCCGTGACCTTTTCGGGGGGACAAAATGCTGCGCGCGTGTCCGTTTTGCGGAACACGTTGTTGTGGTTATAGACCCCGGACAGCGTTTGTCCGTCCTGTACCTCTTCCGGGTCGGCGCTGTCCACCAGATTGCCTACCGAATTTAAAGGGGTGAGAGGATCTGCGTATACGCGGCCGAAGCGGTCGGCTACGGCTTCTGCCGTCGCGAATCGTTTGGCGAGAAACCCCATCCGGTCGGTCAGCAGGCCAGTCTCCTTTTCCGGATAGCGGCCGCTGATGTAGAGCGATCCGAAAAAAACGGTTTCCATAAAGTCGGATCGGATCGAATAACCCGCTTGTGCGGCGATGCTTTCCAGCAATGTCCGGGCGTGCAGGAACGGGTGGTAGTCGCGGAAGGTCAGCATCCGTACTCCTTCCTGAATCGTTGGAGAAGGCAGTGTGAAACGGTCGCGTTGTACCGGGAAAAAACGAACCGGCTTATTCCAGCTCCAACTTTGGTAAACCGTGGAGGCGCTGAGAGTCGTTTCGAAAGGAATGTCGATCTCTTTGAACATGCGTTCGGCGGCCAGCCGGACCCACTCTTTGCCTGCTCCCAGAATGTTGATCAGGTACCATGCCGAACCGTCTGCGTCCTGTTCACAGCGCGAAATCATCGGCATTCCCTCTATGACCGTGCATCCGTCCGCTTCGATCCGTGCCGTGTGCGCTGTCTGGTTGAACATTTCCGGCGAATGGATTTCGGCGGCATTGCCCAAGATGGAGCTGTTGCGTACCGTCATCGGAACGCGGATTGTTTTGCTGTAACCTGTCCGTCCGGTTTCCACTTGTGTGACAGAGGCGATTGAAAGCGAAATGGCGATCTGGCTTCCATGTACGAGGTCGATTTCCTGATTGTCGATAAAGCATCGGATCATTGGTAGCTGGGTTGGTATTGATATTGGCGTTCGTGTAGGTATTGCGGATGTATGTGTTGCGGATTTTGTAAACGGTTACAGGTGCGGATAGACGGTGCGTTCGCTTTTGACCAGTTCGATCTCCAACTGCAATAGATTGTCGGAAGAGGTGATGATCCGGTCGGTAACGATTTCCACCGGTTCGATCCGGTTGCCGTGGTCGATCCACACCCGGGGCGAGGCGATTATTTCACTGATCCAGGTCATTGTCTGCGCGGTTACGAAACCCGATATCAGGCGCATTGCGGTTTCCCCCCGGGTGTGAATGGTTTTGTATCCTTCCTGTGTATAGATGCGGGTCTTGTCGACATTAAAGGTGTTCGATACGCTGCGGAGCATGGTGTAATAATCGATCTGTCCGAATGAATTCCACCAGCAGAGCCGGATATGGTCCGGGGAATCCGGGACCAGCCGGTATTTTTGCGAGAGCAGTTGATCGCTCTCGATCATCACCCCGATTTCCAAGGTTTCGTAATCGTTCAGCGAGCCTTTCCCCAAAGTCTGTAACTTCGTATCGAGATGCGGCATGTTGAGACAGATACTCGTCAATCCGGCCGCCGTAGTGGATGCGATGGCCGTTAGCGTAGTGTTGCGGCCCGGACCGATGAGCCGGGCTTCGGCGCTCAGCGGAATGCCGTCGTCTACCAATATCGTAAACTCGTCTTGTTGTGACGCACTGATCGGTATCGTATCGGGAGAGCCGGACAGTTTCGCATAGCTGTCGAGTTGCTTGGTTCCCGCGCTCATGACGGTTGCCGCCCGGACGTTGCCCGAACGGAGTATGAGGTTGATTATCCGTTTGTCGGGAAAAGCGAATGAGGAGGCTGCCGGACGTTGAGGAGTCACTTCGATTTGCCGGCGTCCGTATCCGGCCACGTTGACGCGGTAGAGCGTCGAGCCGCGAAAGCGTTTTTTGCCGGTCACGGTCGTTTGATCGTTGGCCAGTATGTCGAGTTCCAACAGCTCTTCGGCCGTGGCCGAAATCTGGAAAACGACCTCTCCGAAAGCGGGGGAATAGATGGGGGGATATTTGACGATTTGCATAGAAAAAAGTTCAGCGAAACGTGAATCGGTAAGGCGGCCTATCAGTCTTCGAGCGGGCTGTCCGCGGGGCAGAAACGCATCCGCACTTCACATTCGATTTTGAGCGCGGTTTCACCGTAATTGGTCAGTGAGTTTTCAGCCGGTGTACAACCGATTTTCGCGATATCGAATATTTGCCTGCCTGTGTGGATGTTGTCGAGAATCCGTAAGGCTGCGATCTCCAGCTCCGCCCATTGCCGCTCCCGGCTTTCCGGTCGCGGTTTTTTATCTAAATGCATCAGGTAGAGTGTCGTTTGATAGGTCAGGTATCCGTCGCGGCGTCCCTCTACGGCGATGATCCGTACGGGGAGCAGCCATGCTGCCGGAAATTTGGCGATACCGTTGTTGATGCGGTAGGCAAAACCGGTATGAAAAGCATAGCCTTCGGTGATGGCCGCCTTTTCGATCGTGGCGGTCAGTGTTTCTCTGAGCATGGGAATAGGGGATAAGGTTGCAGGTGGAATATGTTTACCGCGAAACTCGTGCCTGCCGCTTGCATTTGGCATGGAGCAGTTGCATGAAAGGATAGAGAGGCATTTCGCGGGTTGCGGTGATTTCAGAGGGCAGGTATCCGGCCGCTTCGAACAGCATGTCGTTCCAGGTTGTCGGCAGCGTGCATTTCAGCTTCCGGCCCGGCTGTTTCGTTCCGGATGCAAGTCTGGATAACGTATAGCAGCAAGGGAACATTTGCTGCAAATAACGATGGGTTTGGTTCAGCAACCTGAAAAGATGCCGGATAACGGTCAAGGGAAGGCGTTGCATCGTTTCAGCCCTGTGCCGGGCTCGTTGCTCGTCGTAACGTTCTCCCGCGGGCCGGCAAAGGATGGCCGCGATCAGGGGGGCATAGTCCCATGCGCCGGCCAGATAGAGGTCCGTTGCTTCGCAGAACTCCCCGGCGGTCACCCGATACATGGGCATCGGTTCCCCGTTGATATCCCTGTCCGTTTCCGGATAGCGCAGCCATTCGCCATACCAGTGGAATCTAGGCGATGCTGTCGGTTCGGAGAGGATATCCGTGCGATCGGTTTGATTTTGGTCAGTTGTATAGGCTGCCGGACTGCCGAGTGTACATAAGGCCCTGCGTGCGAAAATCAGGCGCTCTTGCGGCGGGGTATGGCTGGCGATGTGGCGGGGAATGCGGCAAAGTTCAACCAGTAAGGAGATCGTAACTTCATCCTTTTCCGGACAGTTATCGGAACGATCCGGATGGGATGTGTTCAATAATTGTGAACATCGGACCAGGCAGCGTGCCTGTTGCAGGTCGAGTTCCTGCCATGAAGCCGGTAAGGGGTAGCGCTGTTTGTTGATAACAATGTGGAGCATCTGTCGATAACCGGGGAAACAGTGGGGATAAGTTGTGTATATCGGGTTAGTTCTCGCAGTATTGTGACAATACTTTAGTCAGTTCCTTGAGCTCTTTGCCGATGCTTACTACCCGGCTGCTCGACAGTTTGGCTGCATTGCGAGCCTGAGTCAATTCGTGAATCTTGGCGATACTCCGTTGCAACAGAATAAGGGATTGCCGGGTTAGTTTGGTGATTTTAATTTCCTGACATTTAATGTTTTCTGTAGATTTTGAGACGGTTCGGTTTTGTGAAGGTACATAGTCTGAAGTGGTCATAGCGCTGAAGTTTAGGAATGTGTTTGGGAAATTTCATGCCGTCGGAACCTACCGATCTTTATCGGCCCGGAATGCGTGAGAGAGGAAGAAAGATAATTTGATCTTTCGATAGATGATAACCCGGTAAGTTGTTGTGGATAACCCGTCCGGTCAAAGACCGGGTATCAGAAAGTAGACGGATAATGACGGATAGAAGTATGTACGAAAGTCAGTTTCCCGTGGAACAGTTTATCGTCTGATGGAACAAATATACAACACCGATACCCCTTTTGTCAAGTGTTTGGACGAAAAAACTGCAGAAAAGATAAATATTTTAACTCACTTTTCGTCTAATGGAAAGAGTTCGAGCTGTTTAAACGAATGGTTAAAAGAGAGGCGATGATACGGTGAAAGACCGTGGTGCATGACAGCTTCCCGGTGTTCGCGGGTAGGATAACCTTTGTTTTGTTCCCACTTGTAGACCGGGTATTCGGCCGCGATTCGCATCATATATTCGTCGCGGTAGGTTTTGGCAAGTACAGAAGCTGCTGCGATCGGGGCGTAAGTGGCGTCTCCTTTGACGATGCACCGATATGGAATGTCCAGGGAAGAGCGGAACCGATTTCCGTCTATCAGCAGCAATTGGGGTTTCGTTCCGAGTTTCGTTACGGCGCGTGACATGGCGGCGAACGAAGCGTTGAGGATATTAATCCGGTCGATCTCTTCGGGCATCACCATTTCTACTGCCCATGCGACTGCTTCCTGTTCAATGACCGTTCGAAGCAAGTTGCGGTTTTTCTCGCTCATTTTTTTCGAGTCGTTGAGCAGCGGATGGTTCCATCCGGGGGGTAAAATGACGGCTGCGGCGGTCACGGGACCGGCCAAAGGGCCCCGTCCCGCTTCGTCGCAGCCGGCTTCTATCCATTCGTGTTGATAACACGCTTTAAGCATCCATCAGCCCTTTGTCTACAAAATATTTCTCGATTTTACCAGCCTCTTCGCTCTGGTTGTATTTCTGTGCCAAAGTGTACAGCTCGTACAAGAGCGAAATGTTAGTCCGCAATTGTGTCTGTACCAACCCGGCCTGTTTGCCTTTGAACCGGAAGTAGTAGTCGATGTACTCTTCCAGTATTTTGGCGTAATCTTCCAACACAGCGGTTCCTTTTTCATCGGCTCCGGCCATGTAGTAAGCTTCGATCAACGGGATCGTCTGTACGTAGGAGTGACGAATCTGGTCGAACGGCATCTCTTCGATCGCGCGGTCGAGCACTTCGATCGCTTTGGTCGTATCTCCTTCCGCTACGAGTTGTTTAGCCAGACGTGCGAACAGGTTACGCGACTGCACGGCTCCGAAGTTGGTCTGTACGAAATAATCCGCATAAACTTTCGGATCCTTGATATTCGCGTATTGGTATTTGTTCATCAGTTGATCGTACAGGAATTCGGAATCGATACGGCCCGATTCCCAAGACGATTGCGGAACGGTTTTGATCGGAACCAAGCGGTACGAGAAACCGTCCAATTGCAGGTAGTCCCTAAGCCCCAATTCGTCGATGCCGCTCGGAGTGGTGAAGTAAAGCGGGCGCTTCCAGTCGAAATTCGACAACAGGTCGAGCAGCATCATTTCACCCCGGTCGATCGTGCTTTTCTTGATCGTGACGACAATGCTGTCTTCGATCAGGTCGGCATCTTCCGGCTTGACGATTCCGCTTTTCAACACATTCTCCTTATTGACTGGAACGATGAGTTGTTTGGCCGGCAGGAAATCGGCGTTTTTACCGCCGATCGACATTTTCGTGCGCGGGTCTTCGCTTTTGACGAAATCGATCGCTTCTTTGATCGGCACCGGTTTCTTCAACAGATCGTTGACGATCAGAAATTCGTTGTTGTAGGTGTACTTATTCCGCGGCAGTGTGAACGGCACAGGTTCCGAGTCGTTGCTTTTGAGCTTCATCTGGTCGATGTACCATTCGCCGCCCAAGTAGCTCATGTTCATCACACGGACATCCTTGCGGTAACCTTCCACCTCTTGTGCATACCACAAAGGGAAAGTATCGTTGTCGCCGAAGTTCATGATGATGGCGTTCGGCAGCAGCCCGGTCAGGTAATTGAGTCCGAAATCGCGTGCCGTGTAACGTCCCGAGCGGTCGTGGTCATCCCAGTTTTTGGCGCCTAAAATCACGGGTACCGTAGCGCAAATCGCCGTGGCGATCACTGCCGTGGCGACATTCTCTTTTTTGAACCATCGTTTGATCGCCTGGAAAATAGATAAGACACCGAACCCGATCCAGATGGCAAAAGCATAGAACGACCCCGCATATACATAATCTCTTTCACGGGGTTCCGCGGGCGGCGAGTTCAGGTAGACGACGATCGCTACGCCTGTCATGATAAACATCGTCATCACGACGGTGAAGTTCTTGCCGTCGCGGTTCAGCTGGTAAACCAGTCCGATGATACCCAACAGGAACGGTAAGAAATAATAGGTATTGCGCCCCTTGTTGGCTGCCTGTTCCGAGGGAATGTTATCCTGCGGGCCGACGAACAGCTGGTCGATCGCTTTGATCCCGCTGAGCCAGTTGCCGTCGGTAATCTCACCCGTCGACTGGATGTCGCTCTGCCGTCCGACGAAGTTCCACAGGAAATAGCGCCAATACATGAAGTTGAGCTGGTAAGCGAAGAAAAACTTCAGGTTTTCGGCGAACGTGGGTACCGTGACCATTTCGTCGCGGAAAGGCACTTTTCGACCTTTGATTTCCTTGCCGTCGTTTACCCAGTTGTTATAAGCCGCGATATCCGACTCTTTGGACGAGTACATGCGCGGGAAAAAGAATTCGAATCCGGGGGCGTATTCATATCCCGATACGGTCGATCCTTTTTTGTATTCTTTGCCGTCGTCGCTGAGGTAGTAGGTATCTTTTTCTGTAACCGCGATCGCAGGCGAAGAGTAATAATTGCCCTTTACCAGCGGGCGTGCCCCGTACTGGTCGCGGTTCAGCAACCCGAGAAGGCCGTAAGGATTCGTCGGACCGTTGCTGTTCATCGGCGGATTCACCGAGGAGCGGATAATGACCGAAGCATAACTTCCGTATCCGATCAGGATTACCGTGACGCAGAGGATAATCGTATTGGCCAGGACCTTGCCTTTTTTGTGGGTGAACCATATCCCCCAGCCCAGTATCGCCAGCAGCGCAAAGGCATAGAATGTAATCCCGCTGTTCACCGGGAGACCGAAGCCGTTGACGAAAATGCGGTCGACGAAAGCTCCGAGTTCGATGGTGCCGGGGATAATGATGTACAGCGCTGCGATCAGAATGGCTCCCGATACGGCCAGCGCTTTCACGATTCCCCATTTGGTGATTTGCGGATATTTCCTGAAATAGTAGATAAAGACGATCGCAGGGATGATCAGCAGGTTGAGCAGGTGTACGCCGATCGCAAGCCCCGTGAGGTAAGCGATTAGGATCAGCCAGCGGTTCGCATGCGGTTCGTCCGCTACATTTTCCCACTTGAGGATCGCCCAGAAGACGAGTGCAGTAAACATCGACGAAAGGGCATAGACTTCGCCTTCGACTGCCGAAAACCAGAAAGTGTCGGTAAACGTATAAGCGATCGAGCCAATCAGGCCGGCACCTATAATGGCTGTGATTTGCGGCAGGGTCAGTTCCTTTTCGCTTTTGTGGTACGAGCGGCGTGCCAGGTGCGTGATCGACCAAAAGAGAAACAGGATCGTTGCGGCGCTGGCTAATGCGGACATCGAATTGATCATCATGGCCACATGCGCCGGGCTGGGTGCAAAAATCGCGAACAGGCGCGAGATCATCATGAACAGGGGGGCTCCGGGAGGGTGTCCTACTTCTAACTTGTACGAAGTGGCGATGAATTCGCTGCAATCCCAAAGGCTTGCGGTCGGTTCGATCGTCATCAGGTAGACCACGGCCGCGAAAGCGAACGTAGCCCATCCGGCGATCAGATTATACTTCTTAAACTGGTTCATCCGTATAAGACACTAAATTGCACTTGTTTTACTCGCAAAAGTAAGAAAATAACGGAATATCCGCTAAAAAAGTCTGAACATACTCGGAAAGTTTGTAATTTTACCCCGCTGAAAAACTGTGCATATGGACTCGAAATTTAGTATTTACAATACCCTTACCCGTAGCAAAGAGCGGTTCGTTCCCCTCAAAGCGCCTTTCGTAGGACTTTATGTCTGTGGGCCGACAGTCTACGGCGATCCTCATTTGGGACATGCCCGTCCGTCGATTACGTTTGATCTGTTGTTCCGGTACCTTCGCAGTCTCGGATACAAAGTGCGCTATGTGCGCAATATTACCGACGTGGGGCATTTGGAGAGCGATGCCGACGAGGGAGAGGACAAGATCAGCAAGAAGGCGCGCCTTGAGCAGTTGGAGCCGATGGAGGTCGCACAGTACTATACGGACCGCTACCACGATGCGATGCGTGCGCTCAATGTGCTTTCGCCGAGCATCGAGCCGCATGCTTCGGGACATATCATCGAGCAGATCGAGATGACCCGGGAGATTCTGAACAACGGATTCGCTTATGAAAGTAACGGATCGGTCTATTTCGACGTGGAGGCATACAATCAAAAGCATCATTACGGTAAACTGTCGGGCCGCGTGCTGGACGACATGCTTTCGAATACCCGGGCGCTCGACGGCCAGGGCGACAAGCGCAATCCGTTCGATTTCGCATTGTGGAAGAAAGCTTCTCCGGAACACATCATGCGTTGGCCTTCCCCGTGGAGCGAAGGTTTTCCGGGTTGGCATATGGAGTGCTCGGCAATGAGTACGCGCTATTTGGGCGAAACGTTCGACATTCACGGCGGTGGCATGGATCTGATGTTCCCGCACCATGAGTGCGAAATCGCACAGAGCACGGCGGCATGCGGTCATGATGCGGCCCGTTATTGGATGCACAACAACATGGTTACGATCAACGGGCAGAAGATGGGTAAGTCGCTGGGCAATTTCATCACCCTTGAACAACTTACAACGGGCAATCATCCGTTGCTGCAACAGGCCTACACCCCGATGACGATCCGTTTTTTCATCCTGCAGGCGCATTACCGCAGCACGCTCGATTTTTCGAACGAAGCGTTACAGGCGGCTGAGAAAGGTTACGAGCGGTTGATGAAGGCGATGAAGACCCTTTCCAAGCTGAAACCTTCACCCTCTTCCAGTGTCGATATTTCGGATATCGAGCCGCGTTGCCAAGCGGCGATGGATGACGACCTGAATTCACCGATCGTCATTTCCGTCCTGTTCGATGCGGTTCGGCTCATCAACCAGATTTATGACGACCAACAGACTATTTCGGCGACCGATCTCGATGAGCTACGTCGGGTAATGCACCTTTATGTATTCGATATTCTCGGTTTGCGCGATGATTTGGCCGGGGATAACAACCGTTTGTTGGGACAGTTGATCGATACGGTGCTCGATATCCGTATGCAGGCGAAGAATGCCAGGGATTGGGCCACATCCGATCGTATCCGGGATTCGCTCACATCTCTCGGCGTGAAGGTCAAAGACCGTAAGGACGGTACCGATTGGGAGTTGGAATAACTGTTTGTCATTCAGGATTTATTTAGCGAATATACCGACGACATCAAAGGCCATGCAAGCACATAATCTGCTTGCATGGCCTTTGAATAACATTATATTTGCTGTTTTGGTTGATTGCGAATTGTTTTCGGCGGTCGTCGATATGCTCGAATCAGGTAAGACAGAGGAAAAGCAGCCGCAGATGCTGGACGCGCTTCTCGGTCATTCCGTATATTTGTTTTGTATATTTGATTTTGTCATGGATGCTTCCGCCGCATTGGAAATTGAAACAGGTGGATGTCCCATGTTGACAAGGGGGGAGGGATATTCAGAAGGGCGAGGAGGCGAATTTGTTGCACAACGCCCGCCCTGCATCCAAATTGGTCGTGATTCAGGATATGCATCACGTTCTGAAGGAATGTACGTCGACGGATATGGCGGTACAGATGGAGACGTCCGTAAAACCGGATATCGGGATCAAACTTCAGGTTACCCGGAAAATAGCCGACTTTCTCGATCGGCTCTGATTATTCCCAAAAATCGGCTTTTGATGAACAGGGGACCGGGCAGGGTTCAGATTCTGTATCCCCGGATTCTTTTTGTCTGCCGATGAACGACCAATCCTTCAAATCTCCGAGCTGTTTGTAGTTGGTCAGGTCTACTTGGATCGGTACCACTGAAATGTAGCCGTGCTTGAGCGCCCATTCGTCCGTGTCTTCGGCTTCGGGTTCGGCATTGTTGAAATATCCGATCAGCCAATAGTAGTCTTTACCGCGCGGGTCCTGTCGCCGTTCAAATTCCTCGCGCCAGTAACCGCGGGTCTGGCGGCACGGACGGATACCCTTGATTTGATCCGCGGGCAAATTGGGAAAATTGATGTTGAGGCAGAACGGACACTCCGGGTTTTTATGCAACACGGTCTCTACGAACTGCGGGATGTAGCCGTTTACAGTGGTGAAATCGGCGTCCGGCGAGTGGTCGAGCAGTGACAGGCCGATCGACGGAATGTTGTAGAAACTCGCTTCGATCGCTGCCGCCATCGTTCCCGAATATAGTACGTTGACAGCCGAATTTGAACCGTGGTTTATGCCTGAGAGAATCAGTGCGGGCATCTCTTTGTTCAGCAGCAGCGAATCGAACGCGATCTTCACGCAGTCCACGGGCGTACCGCTGCAGGCATAGATTTCTACATCTTCTTCCTCTTCCACTTTGGTCAGGTAGAGCGGGCGGGTCATCGTGATGGCGTGCGACATGCCGCTTTGTCCGTTCTCGGGAGCCACTGCGATGATGCGGCCCAGAGGGCGCACCGTGTCGATCAGGTTGCGGAAACCTTTTGCATTTACGCCGTCGTCGTTGGTAAGAAATATCAGGGGTTTTGTCATAAAGTCATTTCAAATGTGAACACAAAGATAGCAAAAACGATGCGATTTCGGGTTCGGAACGGGACGGTTTTACTGGTTTGTGTGCAAAAGAATTGTTTTTTAACAGGAAAGCACTATCTTTGCACTCCTAAAGTGCAGGAATCTCTTATGAGGACACAGGAGCCCGTAATATTCCCACTCACAATTAACAAACAAAGCAATGGACAATTTAATTAAAATCGCCGAGGCCTCGATGTGGGCCGAGAAGGAGGTTCCTTCGTTCAAGAGCGGGGATACCATCACGGTAACCTACAAGATTGTCGAGGGTAACAAAGAGCGTCTCCAGAGTTTCCGCGGTACCGTGATCCAAATTAAGGGCCGTGGAGTGACCAAAATGTTTACCATCCGCAAAATTTCCGATGGAATCGGTGTAGAGCGTATTTTCCCGCTTTACTCGCCGCACATCGACAGCATCGAGGTGAACAAGCATGGTGTCGTTCGCCGTGCACGCATCTACTACCTGCGTGGTCTGACCGGTAAGAAAGCCCGCATCAAGGAGAAGAAGATGACTTCGGCAAAATAGCCTTTGTCGCAACACATTTTCACGTCCGGAATAATCTAGCGCGCCCAGAACGTAGGGCAAGATAAATTCCCGGAAGTGATCATAATAAAGCCGACCCTGTGGGTCGGCTTTATTATTTGTATGGAACTCGGGCTATCTTACTTCGATGCAGCGCAGCAATACCGGCCCGATCAGTCCCGATGGTTGCAACGGCTCCTCTTTGGTCCAACCTTTCCAGGACGAAAAAGTGTAGGTGCCCTGGCCGGAGTTGGGCTTGTCGGCCAATACCCAATCGGGCCAGCCGTCCGTTTCTGGAATGGTGACGGTGTTGCAGGCGTCGCCGATCAGCCGGTTGACCCACAGGTTTGTGACGGCAATTTCGATACGGTTTGTGCCCGGTTGCAGAAAGTCGCTTATTTCCAACTGGAATGGAGGCGCCCACAGCAATCCCGCTTTGTGTCCGTTGATCTTTACTTCGGCCAGGTTACGTACCGTCCCCAGGTCGAGGACGATGCGGCGCTGCGGTTTGTCCCATCCTTTGGGCAGCAAGAATGTACGTGAATAGGTTGCTGTACCGGAAAAATAGCGCACCCCTTCTTCCGGGTTTTCACTCAACGATGCGAGCGTATTGAGCCGTATCGAATCGGGCGCGCCCAGATCGGCCGGGAAGTTTACTTGCCAATTGTCGCTCAGATCGACCGGTGCCGGAACATCCCGTACGGTTTCTGTTCGTGTTTTACCGTTTGTCTGTTCAATCGTGGCGGTCGCCGGTTCCCGGAAAAACAGTCGTACCCGATCTTTTTCCACCCGGGCGGAAACTGTCGGGGCTTCTTCATCCGCAGGTGCGGCAATGGTCATATCCAGTATGTGCGGCGCAACCTTTTTATTCGGAACGAATACTACAAAAAGTGACTCATACGGTTGTAGGGTGATCGGCACCACGGTACCTGCCGTTTCTTTGCGCCAGACAGCAGCCGGTATTGTTGTTCCATCCTGTGCATTCCAGTATTCGGGGGATTTGTCTCCCGGGACCCGGAATTTCCCGTTGAAATGAATCGTGCGAGTGCTGTCGTTGCAAAGAAAATAAATGTCGGTATCCCCTACGCAGCGGTGGATGCCGTAAACTTTTTCGGGCAGTTCCGTATCGGGTCGGATATTCAGTGTCTTTAGAATAGTAACCGGATCGTTCGAACGGATGATCCGCCCTTTCCCGACACTCTGGATCAGGCTTGTATCGGAGTCTCCCCAGATTTTCCGGACCATCTCCGCATATTCCGTATCGTTGTCCGACAGAGAAGGAGATCCCAGCGGAGGCAGTCCGGCTACGGTCGCTCCGTCTTGGAGCAGTTGGTGGATTTTTTTGAGAGTAGGCAGTGTCAGGTAGCGGTCGGGACCCAGCGATAAGACGGCATAAGTTGCGTCCGAGGGTGCCGTGATCCGGCCGTTTTTGACCTGCACCAACTCCCGGAGATCGTCGACACAGCAGAAATCGTAGTTGTATCCGGCAGTCAGCAATTGCAGGTCGGTGGGGTAGTTATTCGGGGCCGATTCGCCTGAGAGCACCAGTAGGTCCGCCACCGGCGTGCCCTGCTGAAGCAGGAATTGCGACCGGTTGATGTAATCGACCCAACCGTTTCCGTAGGGCCACCAGGTGTTTGCACGGGAGAGGTGCGATCCGTGTTGGGCGAGCGTCCATCCCGGGCGTACATTCAGGTAGGGCTGGTGTACGTATGAGTGCATCACCAGTTGGGTGACACCATGAATCCATGCCCGGTCCCCGTAAATTTTGAGTTGTGCCGGATCCTGCTGCCAGCGGCCTTCTACCGGACCCGCGGTAAAGGATTCGGCCCCGACGCGTGCTTTCCCGTGAAAATGGGCGACCGAGCCGGGCATTCTCGAGATGGATGTCCCGCTGCCCACCCAAAACTCCCCGGTTGGAATGTCCGCATTGCGTGCGCACCGCAGGTAATCGAACGGCCCGAAGTAGGATTCGGTAATGGACAACAATCCGTTGCGATGGCACAGTTCAGTGAAATAGTCGTAATAGTTTTCAGCGAATAATTCGGAAATCGTACGCTGAAAGTCGAACAGGAACCGGGCGCTCTGTTGCGGCGTTCCTACGACGAAGCCGATTACGGCCGGAAGGTAAGGTTTCAGGTCGTATCCTCTCCGTTTGAGGAATTCTTCGTCGAAACCTTCCGTCCAGTTCTGGCCGCCGGCCTCGTAACTGTCGATAATGGCGTATTTCAGTGCTCCGGTAGGTTTCAGTTGCGATTCGATGCGGGCCATCATGCCGGGCCAGTGGGCATCGAGTCCGCGGCGGTTCAATTTGTCGCACTCCAGTCCGGTGTAGTGCGACGGACCGTTCGTCTTGCCTGTGGTGGTGTGCCCGATGCGCAGGATCGTCCATTTGCCTTGCGGCAAAGTACAGTCGAGCGTTCCGTCGGGGGCGAGGTCCGCAGTCAGGTCGATGACCCGGACCGGGTCGATACCCGGCGAGGTGTAAGCCGGATCGAAAGGTTTGTAGGAGTAGCTGTCTTCCATCGTCGAATTGCGGGTGTCGACGTCGTTGACCATCGGCGAGGCCAGTAACCGTATCTCGTTGAGTTGCACGTTGGCCGGTTTCATCCAGTAGCGATAAGGACGGTAGTTGAACGTCACCCGGAAAAAACGGGCGTTGCGTGCGCCGTCGCTCAGCGGAATGCATTTGGGCAGCCGCATATCGGTGCGGATGCGGTAGTCGAAATTCCCGACTTCGCGAAAATGTTTGCCGTCGGCCGATGCTTCGATCGTTCCTTTCACGAATAGATGTACTTCCCCGAAACTCAGTTCGATGAATTGAGGCGAATAGGGCGTGTCGTAGCTAAGTGTCACTACGGCGCTCGACCCCTCTTTGGCGATCGGCAGCCGGATGAAAGAGGTGTAGTCCCCATCTGTGATGTTGCTGAGGCTGTCTTCTTTGAAATCGGCTTTGAGTTGAGGTATGTCGTGCCGGTTTACATCGGGGAAGGCCAGTACGGCGATGTCGCGGTAATAGTCGTGCCGGGTTTCGGGCTGAGGCAATGCGATTTTTTGGCGTTTGCCGCCGGAGGCATGGCTTTCCGATGAGACGATCATCTGCATCGACTCTTCGGGTCGGATCCACGGACCGCCTGACAGCGACCAGCCCGGACAGTTGTGTACACCCAGTGTCAGCCCGAGCCGTGAGGCTTCCTTGCCGGCGTATTGCAAGAT
>OJUG01003282.1_pt1 | contig 14937 bp, 13 predicted proteins | sample 1599841 | NCBI WGS metagenome assembly OJUG01 (sample SAMN04168659, study PRJEB22393) | human gut metagenome | biome: human gut microbiome; feature: stool | host: Homo sapiens | collected 2014-05-12 | reverse complement strand
GGTGAATATAGCAGGCATGGACTATCTGCTTCTCTTTGGGAGGAATGTCCATGTATTCTGCTATACTTTTATACATAATTCAGAAAAAATGTCAACAAAGGATGAACAGTCATGGCGAATCGAGGGGGACAGACCGGAAGACGGAACAGACATTATGGAGACAGTGTGGGCAATACGGCTGTCAGGAATCTCCAGTTTATTGACATATCCAATATGGAAGAAGAACCGGAATACAGAGCGTCACGTAAGGCGTCAGGTGCGCGCAGGCGCGTCGGAGAAGAAGATATGCCGTACAGACGAAAAGTGGAAGAATATCCGTCAGACAGGCGTATAAAAAGAGAGAACCAGGGGCGCAGGCGGGCAAGTGCGGCGGCCATAGCGCGCAGGAGAAGACGGAAACGGCAGCGGTTGCTGGCCGGAGCATTTCTTGTGGCCGGCGTTATTGTTGTGGGGGGATTGCTGGGAACGCTTCTGTGGAAAGTGGTGGGCCGCTTTCGGGATGCGGACGTGCTTTCCGGGAACACCAGGGAAGAACGGGAGCTGATCCGGGAAAATGATACGAAAAAACCGCTGATTAAAGAAGAATTTCTCACAGTGAATCCTTATTCCCGGCCGGCGGAGCCGCTCACTGAGGTGAGGAATATTTTTATCCACTATACGGCCAATAAGGACACCTCGGCGGAACAGAACAGAAGCTATTTTGAAAACCTGGGGATTACGGGGGAGCGTTCGGCCAGCGCGCATTTTGTGATCGGCTATGAGGGCGAGATTATCCAGTGCCTGCCCCTGGATGAAATCGCCTATGCGGTAAAGACAAGAAACTATGATTCCATATCCATCGAATGCTGTTTTGTGGACGAGAACGGGAAATTTACGGACGCCACCTACCAGTCCCTGCTGCAGCTGACGGCGTGGCTGCTGCGTGAATATAAGCTTACGCCGAACGACGTGCTCCGTCACTATGATGTGGGCGGGAAAAAATGTCCGCTGTATTTTGTGGAGCATGAGGACAGCTGGGAACAGTTCAGGCAGGATTTGACAGATTACATTATGGAGGAGTAGAATATAGCGGTAAAACGAAAATATTTACCGGAGGATTATTATGCTCGCATACAAATTTGATACACAGCTTTTAATTGAAGGAGAGGATCTGTCAGAGGACGCCGTTACGGAGTACATCACTGAAAATATCGAGGGTGACTGCCTGCTTGCCGTTGGGGATGAGGAACTGATTAAGATTCATTTTCATACCAATACACCCTGGAAGGTCCTGGAATACTGCGCTTCCTTAGGCGATATCCATGATGTGGTGGTGGAAAATATGGAGCGTCAGGCTAATGGGCTTCAGGGATAATACAGTTTTGCTCAGCGACCTCTGTTTATGGCAGCTTCCGTAAACAGGGGTTTTTGTTTCCCGGGTGGGAAGGAAGGGCTTTGATGTAAAAGGACGGCCGTACAGGCAGGGCATGATTCAGCCAAAAAAGGGGGATGGACATGAGCGACAGGAAATACAAAAGAAGACGTGGAAAACGGAGGACGAAGGATACGCTGCTGATGGTCCTGCCGGTTATTCTGGCGGTGCTGGCAGTTGCCGCTGCGGTTTTTCTGATTCTGAAGTTTACCACAGGCGGGAAAAAGCAGGAGACGGGGACGTTCACGGAAAGCGTCACAGATGGTGAGAGGGAGCCGGAGAGCACGGCGCCCGCGGAAAGCATTCCGGAAAGTGGCCCGGACGGCACGGAAGAAATGCAGGAAACAGTGCAGGAAACGGCTTCCGGACAGGCGGAGGATATGGACCCGGAACCGGCTGCACAGCCTGCCGTAGCGGCCGAGGTGGGAAGCATGGAGGATAAGGAGGACCCTCAGAAGTCTTCGAATGCTTCCGGACAGGGGAACGGAGCGGCAGTAAGCATCAATACGGATACCATGTCCGCAGCCGCAGGAGAAACCGCAGAGGCAACGCTTGGGGTTGACGTTTCCAAATACCAGGGCGGCAATATCAACTGGACGAAGGTGAAGGAGGCGGGAATCGATTTTGTAATGGTGCGCGTGGGCTATCGTACGAAGGCCACGGGGATTATTTATGAGGATCCCACGGCCCGCTATAATATGCAGGAGGCCCAGAAAAACGGCATTAAAGTGGGCGCATATTTCTTTTCTTCAGCCATTACGGAGCAGGAAGCCAGGGAAGAGGCCTCCTGGGTGGTGAATTTTATTGCAAAATATAAAATCACCTATCCGGTGGCTTATAACTGTGAGGATTTTTCATCGCCGGACAGCAGGCAGTACGGCTTGGACAAGTCGGTGCGCACGGGTATCGCGGCTGCCTTCCTTGATACGGTGCAGGCTTCGGGTTATACGCCCATGTTTTACGCCTCCAGAAATGAAATGGAAGGCAGTAAGGAATGGGATATGAATGCATTGGGAAACAAATATAAAATATGGGTGTCCCAGTATCCTGAGAAACCTTTTCCGGAAACGCCGGCTTCCACATATTCGGGTACGCATGCCATGTGGCAGTATACCAGCCAGGGCCAGGTGGCGGGCATCAGCAAAAAGGTGGATGTGAATGTGGCGTATTTTGGCTACAGCAGGGAGGCGGAAGCGAAGGATCCCACGCCGGTGCAGGAGGTAGGGGCCAATCCTGAGGTGGGTATTAATTTCACGGAAGTAAACGAGACGGTAACGGCCAAGATAGAGACCAACCTGCGCACTGCGCCCACTACGGCGGAAGGCTCCCAGGTGGTGGCCAGGCTGGTTAACGGACAGACGGCGACACGTACCGGCGTAGGCAGCAACGGCTGGTCACGTCTGGAATACAATGGGCAGAAGGTATATGCGGTAAGCAGCTTCCTTACGGCGGATTTGGGCTATCAGGCGCCTTCTGAAGCGCAGGCGCCCGTACAGACCGGGCCGGCCTACGAACCGGTAAATGAAACCGTGACAGCCAAGGATACCACAAATCTGCGCACAGCACCCGGTACGGACAATCCGGATACCATTGCGGCAACCATCCATTACGGCGATACGGTAACACGGGTGGGCATCGGCAGCAACGGCTGGTCACAGATCAGCTATAACGGACAGATTCTCTATGCGGTAAGCAGCTATCTGACCACGGATTTAAACTACAAATCAAACAGTACCCCTACCCCGGAGAATCCGGAGGCGGGAATTACCTTTACCCCGGTAAATGATGTGGTTACTGCGAAGAGTGAAACCAATCTGCGCTCGGTGCCAAGCACTGACAGCCCGGATACGATAGTGGGAGTGCTTCATAACGGAGAGGCGGCGGCCCGTACCGGTATCGGCAGCAACGGCTGGTCCAGGCTGACCGTAGGCGGACAGACCGTTTATGCCGTCACCAATTACCTGACTGCGGCACAGTAGCATGGAAAAGCTTTTCCTGTGGAAATCCCCTGCAGGTTGTGATAGAATGGACGGCATGGGGGGATTAAGGAAATGGACACCTTTGTTGTTTTGCAGCAGATGCTGATACTTCTTGCAATGATGGCCATCGGCTATTACAGCTATAGAAAAGAATGGATTGACAGAAATGCCTATGGCAAGCTGTCGAAAATTGTGGTAAATATACTGAATCCGCTGATTATCATCAATGGAGTGCTGGGAAGAAGCGGCGGGGAGAACGGGGAAAAGGTTTTTATAAACCTGCTGCTTATCTTCCTGTATTTTATCATCCTGATTGCGGTCAGCTTTCTGGTGGTGCGCCTGCTGCGCGTGAAGCCCTCCCAGAACCATCTGTACCGTATGATGACCGTTTTTTCCAATGTGGGATTTATGGCAATTCCTCTTGTTTCCAGTGTTTATGGCGAGGAATGTGTTTTTTATGTATCTTTTTATATCCTGATTTATAATATTTTGCTTTATACGTATGGGATCCATTTGATTTCGGGCGGGAAAAAGGAAAAGACCGATTTAAAAAAACTGATGAATCCCGGCGTGGCCGCCTGCCTGGTATCCGTTGTGGTTTTTGCGGGGAACATACCGGCGGCAGATAGCGTGAAAAGCTTCACAGGCTACATGGGCAATGCCGCCATTCCCATGTCCATGATGCTGATTGGGGCGTCTATCGCCCAGGCAAACCTGAAGGAGCTTCTGGGAGAGGCGAAAATATATGCTTTTCTGGCAATCAAGCTGCTTATCATTCCTATGACGGCGGCGCTGGTCATCAGGAATTTTGCGCTGCCTGCGGAGCTGGCGGGAATTTTCGTATTCATGCTTGGAATGCCGGTGGGCAGTATCGTGGTTCCGCTGGCGGCGGAATACGGGGCGGATGAAACCTGCTGTACCAGGGGAACGGTGTTGAGTACGCTTTTCAGTATCGTTACAATACCGCTGGTATCGCTGTTTCTGTAGTGTATTTGACAGCTGCGGGCCTGTGTTGCAGGCCTGCGGCCGGGAAAAAGGAGGAGGAGCCTTATGAAATGGATACCCGGAGCGGGCAGGGCTGAAGATGAGCAGCTGGAGGCGGACTATGAGAAAAGCACGGTTCAGGGGAAATTCCGCCTGGGAGAGACTTATCTGTTTCGGAAAAAGGCTTTGGGCGTCTGGTATCTGGCGTGGCGGGAAATCTTATGGGCCTACAGGCAGGTAGAGGATGTGCAGAGCAGGCTTTGCTGCGGCACCACCAATTATGAGGTGGAGCATCTGATCCTTGTGACAGAGGGTGGCAGACGGACGGACATCCGCCTGGAGGAAAAACAGGATGCCGAGACGGTTCTTGCCTGGCTTGCCCGCAGGAACCCGGCTGCGGATATCGGGTTTTCTCCTGAGAAAAAGGAAAAATATAAAAATTAAAAAAATACTGTGAAGCTCCTGAAATATGGTAGAGCTTCACAGTATTTTTTTCTGTGGCAGCGAGTCGGGTAGTTACGCGGGGCATCCTGCCGGTTGCTGCAGCGAGGGTCTGATAACCGACAGACCGTTACGGGAAATTGGACTTTGGGAAAGGGAGGCTACCAGCTCCAGAGTGTTCCTGCGATGCCGTCGGCAATCGCTCTGGCTATGGCGTCAAATTCCCGATCAAAAAGCTCGTTGTCCTTTTCGTTATTTATGAACCCGACCTCCACCAGGACAGCGGGAATATTGCTCTGGCGCAGGACGACCAGATTGGGACGTTCGTTCACGCCCAGATTTTTGAAGCCGACCTGTTCAAGCTGGCGGTTTATGTTGGTTGCAATGGTCCCGGCAGGAAGCCATGCATTGTATACCAGGCTTTCCACACCGCTGTACTGGTTCGGATAAGGGCTGGAATTACGGTGTATGGAGATAAATACATTGGCGCCGGAGTCATTTCCCAGCGCTGCCTTCTGATAGGGAGACTGATAGATATCTTCCGTTCTGGCATAAATGACCCGGAAGCCATAGCTTTCCAGGATTTTTCCCACGGCAAGGGTAAGGTTCAGCGTATCGTCCTTTTCCTGCCGTCCGTTGAATGTAGCTCCGGGATCAGAACCGCCGTGTCCTGCATCCAGAAATATGGTATAAGTAAATTCGGCCATATAAAATCACCTGTATTTTCTTGATATTATTCTATGGCGCGCCCGTGTATCGGTGCGTATAAATTCCAGGAAAAAATCATCAGTAAAAAATCATAAAATTATAGTTGCATTTCATAACGGTTTCGTGTAATATATTTTTACACCATTCCGGTGTTATTCTCATTTGGCACTATCGTGCGCGGCATCGGGCCGTTATGCACGGCAGCGCAGTCTGTTTTTCAGGGAGCATCCGCAGGAAAGCGGCAGACGGCTCCGCTCAATTATTCCCATTTTATTATCTGTTACAGTAGACATTCTGCCGGATTACCGCGCATGGATTGTGAATCCGCGCTGCGGTAGAGTTGCAGGAGAGCCCGTTTGTCTTCCTGAAAGGGGGGAATACGACAACCGAAGAAAACGGGGTGAAAAGGGCGTGTGCAGCAGCCCGACATTAGTCGTATGCCCGCAGAAAGGGCAGATAGGAGAAAAGTATGGAAAGAGAAGAAAAAGAAATTAAAGTAAAAGTAATAGAAGAAATCAGGCTGAAAAAAGCCGAAATCAGGAAGTTTAAGAGAGGCCGCGGAGGAAAAAGCGGGCGGACGCCGGGAAGAGTCAGGAAGGCGGCGGTATTTGCCGCGGCGCTGGCTGGCCTGTCGCTGTGCTTTTCCCGGGAGGTATCGGCGGCACGGCCGGGCAGCAGTACCAGCGTGCTGATTTTCAGTTCCTCCGGTCTGATGGAAGAGGGCGAGCCTGTTTTTGGCTTCAGGCTTTCGGCGGATACTGCGGACTGGACGAAAAAAGTGGTCCTTCACGCCGAATATGAAAAGCTGGGCGAAGCGTCGGTACCGCCGGAAAGCTACATTTGGAACGGGATTCCCGGCGGAAATGAATCGTTTACAGTAAAGGAAAATGGTATTGTTACATGTCAGTTGAACTGCGGTGAAGACTATACGGTCCGGGAGGGAGAGCTGCAGCTGAATATTATCAATATTGATAATACGCCTCCTGTGATTACAGGCTTTGAGGATATACCGGAGAAATGGACGAACAGGACGGTGAAAGTCCGGGTGAAGGCAGAAGATCTGCAGCCATAGACAGAAGAATTTCAGCCCAAAGCAGAAGAATTGCAGCCAAAGGAGGAGAAGTTGCAGTCATAGGCCTGAGCGGAAGGCATCCCCGGGACATAAAGAAAATACATCGCCAATCTTCAGGAAAAATTGTGAAATAACCCCGCTTTTTATTTAGAAAACAGGGATATTATGGATACAGATACAAAAAAGCGGCTGTTGAGTTCCTTTGCAGCTGCGGAAGAATTTATTCAAGGCAAAGCCGGGAAGATGGGGGATGTTATGAAAAAGAAGACAGGTATTTTCTACATGACAGTCTGTGTTTTCGGAATAAGCCTGGCGGTGTGCGGGATACAGGCGGACGGCCGGCAGAATACCTCGGAATCCCAGGAAGAAATACAGGAAGAAACACAGAAAACTGTGACCAGACCTCCCTCAGATAATGAGGAGCTTATGGCAGACGCCCTGCGCCGGTCCTATTATGAAGGCCAGGACAAAAGAGCTTTTGGAATGTTTCAGAAAAATATATTCAAAAAACTGATAAATGACTGGACCTGCCGGAATCTGAAAAATACGGTGTGGAGCTACGACAGCTTTGCTGCTTATCAGATGCTGGATGCGGATGGAAACAGTTTATCGGATAAGGAACTATATTACTGTACTTATTGCGCAGATGAAGGACAATGCGGCTATATAGTGTTGGCATATGACGGCGGCGGCCTGCAGAGAATCAGCAGTGCGGAGACCTCGTATCCGTACGATCTGGATTCCAATATGGAAGCTGTTCTGGCCGTACTGGAAGCAAACGGGATTGATCCAGCTTCAGCCCGGGCCGCCAGAGTTGGCCTGACTGTGGGGGATAATATTCAGGAAGCCATCCGCATTACGGATGGGGAGGGCCATGAGTGTATCTGCTATTTTGGGAAGGAAGGCGTTTCCTTTGAAGGATCGTCCGGGTTTTAGATTTATTTCGTTCCAGGAGGAATGCATCCATTCTTCCTTTTACATAAACCTCCCTTTTATATAGTAAAAACGGACTGCCAGCCTGCAGTCCGTTTTTACATTGTAATTAAATCAGCTTTGCTGGTCGCCGGAATTTTCTTCCCGGCCCCCTTTATCAAAAAAGGAATCCCGGCCATTGCCGTCGCCTTCATCCTCCTGCGGTGCAGGCGGTTCAGGAAGCGTCATCAGAACTTTGGTAATTCTGTTTTGCTGCACATTTTCAGCGCGCAGCATGATTCCGGCTTCGGTGGTCACTTCATCACCAGGAACTGGCATGCGGTCCAGAATTTCAATGATGATGCCTCCGATGGAATCATAGTCTTCGCTTTCCAGCTCCGTTCCCAGGGCGTCATTGATGTCGTCCAGCTTCATGCCGCCCTCCACAAGATACTGGCGTTCGCCGATTTCCTGAATCAGTTCATCCTCGTCCGCATCATATTCGTCCCTGATTTCCCCTACGATTTCCTCAAGCAGGTCTTCCAGGGTAATCATTCCCACACAGGAGCCGTATTCATTGAGCACGAAAGCCACGTTAAAGCGTTTCTCGCGCATTTCTATCATAAGATCGGCAGTCTTTTTAAATTCATAGGTGTAATACGCATCCCTGAGGATGTCCGTGATTTTAAAGTTTTCCCGATCCTCCACCAGGATAAAGTCCTTGATGTTGACGAGACCGATGATATTGTCATTATCGTCCTGGTAGACAGGAATACGCGTATACATATATTCCTTGAAAACCCCCAGCAGTTCTTCATAGCCTGCTTCCACATTGATGGTGCTCATGTCGATACGGGGTATCATGATGTCCTTTGCAACGGCGTCGCTGAAGTCGAACACATTGTAAATCATTTCCCGTTCTTCGGATTCAATCACGCCGTCCTCATGGCTGACATCCACGTAGGTTTTCAATTCAGATTCCGTGATCTGATCTTTTTTCTTATTTGGATCCACATGCAGCAGGATCATGATGCCTACGGAAAGCCGATCCACAATATAAATCAGCGGCGTCAGCAGCTTCATCAGATAATAGATGATGCGGGCGTAAGCCAGGGATATTTTTTCCGCATTCAGGGTGGCGGCATTTTTGGGGACGATTTCGCCGCAAAGCAGGACGACCAGCGTCAGGACGCCGGTGGCGATGCTCACCGCATAATTTCCCCATAGTTTCATTGCAAGTGTGGTGGTGAGAGCGGAAGCGGAGAGGTTTACCACGTTGTTGCCGATAAGAATGGAACTGAGCATCTTGCTGTAGTTGTCCAGGACCTTCTGGAGCACCGCAGCGCGCCTGTTCCCTTCATCTATCAGCGTACGCACACGCACCCGGTTGACGGTGGTGAGGGCGGTTTCCGCAGAAGAAAAGAATGCCGACAGGGCAATAAGAACAATCAGAAAAATAAATTGTAGGACCGACGATGAATCCACGTAAAATTTCACTCCTTTTTTTAATAAGTCCCGGGAGCATTCAGCTCCGGGGATAAATTTTCCTAAGTATTTGTAAAAATTCAGGACAGGATGTCTGCCTGAATTATTATGAGTAATTATAGGAATCTTACATAAAACTGAGCGAAATGTCAAGCACATCACTAAGGAAGAGAAAGGAATCGCCGGGGAAGAGAAAGAAAGTAAGGCACCCGTTTCCTGACAATAGCCGTTTCCGGGCTAAGAAGCCACTGAACGAAGCTGCATTTGGCCGTACAGTAATGAGGAAAAAGGAATAAATCGGAGGGGGAAGGGAATATACATGTTTCAAGGAGGAGAGGAATATGGACAAAAAAGAAATCAGGAGTTCCAACATACTGTTTCTGCTGAAGTGCCTGCTGTTTTCCTACATACTGACAGGAGGCTTCCTGCTGCTGCTGGCGCTGTTTCTCTACAAATTCCAGCTGTCCGAGAAAATCGTATCCATTGCCATTATCGTCATTTACGTGATTGCCGTGTTTTTTGCCGGGTTCATGACGGGAAAAAGAATGGGAAGCAGAAAGTTCCTCTGGGGGCTTGCGGTGGGACTTGCCTATTTCGCGGTGATGGCGCTGATATCGCTGGCTGTGAACCACGAATTTAAGGATCTGGGCACACACTTTTTTACCACACTGTCAATCTGTGCGGCCGGCGGGATGCTGGGCGGGATGCTCAGCTGAGACGATGCATTTTGCGAGGCAGTGGTTATCAGCCGGCAGCAGTTGAGCTCTGACCGGTCCGGACCGTTACATCATCTTTCATGATTACCCCTTTTTTTACAGCACTTTTTTGACAAAAAATACTTTCCCTCAATAAAAAACTATGATATACTAGCTTAGACAATGGCGCCTGGGGTTCAGGCCGACCTCTGTCCAGATAAAGAGCATCCGTTTCCGCGGATTTTCTCATGCAAGGAGGCAATGGTATGAAACATATTAAAACACTGACCACAAGAGACTTAAAAGAATCCATGAAGAAGGGCGGCTGCGGCGAATGCCAGACATCCTGCCAGTCAGCCTGCAAGACATCCTGCACAGTAGGAAACCAGAGCTGCGAGAAAATGAAATAAGCAGCTCCGAAAGAAACCGCATAAGGTTTTTATAAGCAGCGATACCCATCGCTGCTTATTATACGTGAAGACATGGCCGAGGCGGGGCGCAGCTTTTTTACTTGCGGCCTGAGAGGGCGGACGGAAATGGATAAAGGACTGTTTGGGGACTGGCGTTCGGAGTCCGGCCCCGGACAGTTTCTATAAAACAGAAAGGAAGTTTTCCAGTGATACACCAGTACAAAAACAACGGCTACAACATCGTAATGGATGTGAACAGCGGAAGCGTACATGTTGTGGACGATTGTGTCTATGATGTGATACCACGGATTGAGGAATGCATCAATAACGGAGTAAAAGAAAAAGAGGGTATCCTTACAGCGCTGAAAGCGGAGCGCTCCGGTGAAGGACAGCAGTCTGGAAAAGAGCAGCTCTCTGAAAAAAAGCTTTCTTATACAGAACAGGAGCTGGAGGAAGCTGTAGAAGAAATTCTGGAGCTGTATGAAGCCGGACAGCTGTTTACGGAGGATATTTACGAAAATTATATCGGGGATTTCAAGAACAGGCAGACGGTGGTAAAGGCGCTGTGCCTGCATATTGCCCATGACTGCAACCTTGCCTGCCGCTACTGCTTTGCGGAGGAAGGGGAATATCACGGCAGACGCGCCCTGATGAGCTTTGAAGTGGGGAAAAAGGCCCTGGATTTTCTGGTTGCCAATTCCGGCAGCAGGGTGAATCTTGAGGTGGATTTCTTCGGCGGCGAGCCTCTGATGAACTGGCAGGTGGTAAAAGACCTGGTAGCCTACGGCAGGAGCCTGGAGGAGCCCAATCATAAGAAATTCCGTTTTACCCTGACGACCAACGGAATCCTGCTCAACGACGAGGTTCAGGAGTTTGTTAATAAAGAAATGTCCAATGTGGTCCTCAGCATTGACGGACGTAAGGAAGTAAATGACAAAATGCGTCCTCACAGAGGCGGACAGGGAAGCTATGACATCATTGTTCCCAAGTTCCAGAAGCTGGCGGAGAGCCGTGATCAGTTCAATTATTATGTGCGCGGCACCTTCACCCACAATAACCTGGACTTTGGCGAGGATGTAAAGCATCTGGCGGATCTGGGCTTTGAGCAGATTTCCGTGGAGCCGGTGGTGGCGGAGCCTTCGGAACCCTATGCCCTCAAAGAAGAGGATCTTCCCGTGCTGCTTGAGGAATATGACAAGCTGGCAGCAGAGCTTTTAAAGCGGCAGAAGGAAGGCAAGGGCGTTAATTTCTTCCATTTTATGATAGATTTAAGCGGCGGCCCCTGTGTGGCAAAGCGGCTTTCCGGCTGCGGCTCAGGGACAGAGTATCTGGCTGTGACGCCGTGGGGCGATTTTTATCCCTGCCATCAGTTCGTGGGCAAGGAAGAGTTCCTCATGGGAAATGTGGATGACGGAATCGTCAGGACGGATATCAGAGATTCCTTTAAGGAGTGCAATGTCTACGCGAAGGAAGCGTGTCGTGACTGCTTCGCTAAATTCTACTGCAGCGGCGGATGTGCGGCAAACTCCTATAAATTCCACGGCTCCATTAATGACGCTTACGATATCAGCTGTGAACTGGAGCGCAAGCGTGTGGAGTGCGCAATCATGATCAAGGCCGCAGAGGCGGAGAAAGATGAGGCAAGAAATGAAGAAAAGTAGAGCAGTTGTCACTTTGCTGGTGACCATTGCCATTACGGCAATTCTGTTGTTCACCTCAGTAGCAGGCTGGGGAGCTGACGGAGCAGGTTCAGCAAAAGACATCAAACTAGGACTCGATCTGGCAGGTGGTGTCAGCATTACCTATCAGGCCGTTGGTGACGAAGCACCGTCTGCAGAAGATATGGCAGATACGGTGTATAAACTTCAGAAGCGTGTAGAAGGCTACAGTACTGAGGCTGAGGTTTACCAGGAAGGTTCCGACCGTATCAATATTGAGATTCCGGGTGTCAGTGATGCAAATGCCATTCTGGCAGAGCTTGGAAAACCGGGTTCTCTGCAGTTTACGACTTCTGATGGAACGGTAGTTCTGGAAGGAACCGATGTAGCAGATGCACAGGCTGGTTCCACTTCTGACCAGATGACACAGAACAGAGAATATGTTGTAGAACTGACTCTGACGGATGAAGGCGCAAAGAAATTTGCGACTGCTACCGAAGAAAATGTCGGAAAACAGATCGCCATTGTCTATGACGGTGAGGTTATCAGTGCACCGAAAGTCAACACGGCAATTACCGACGGCAGATGCCAGATCACCGGAGATTTTACTTACGAAGAAGCCGATCAGCTGGCTTCCACCATCCGTATCGGTTCCCTTTCCCTGGAACTGCAGGAGTTGCGTTCTAATGTGGTAGGAGCAAAGCTGGGAGCAGAAGCAATTCATACCAGTTTAATTGCAGGTGTGATCGGATTTGCACTGGTTGTTCTGTTCATGATTGCCATTTACAGAATTATGGGACTTGCATCCGGCATTGCACTGACTTCTTATGTAGGTATCGTGCTGGTATTGTTGAATGGATTCCAGATGACCCTGACCCTGCCGGGTATCGCAGGTATCATCCTGTCCATCGGTATGGCAGTGGATGCCAACGTTATCGTATTTGCCCGTATCCGTGAGGAACTGGCAACCGGCAAGACTGTTAAGAGTGCCATGCAGATCGGTTATGACAAGGCACTGTCCGCTATCATCGACGGTAATGTGACTACCCTGATCGCAGCAGCAGTGCTGTGGCTGTTAGGACCTGGTACCGTAAAGGGCTTCGCACAGACGCTGGCACTTGGTATCGTATTATCCATGTTCACTGCACTGGTAGTGACCAAGTATATCATGAAAGCTTTCTATGCACTGGGATTAAAGGATCCCAAGTGGTATGGTGTAGGTAAGGAACACAAGACCGTGAACTTCTTAGGCAAGAAGGGAATCTTCTTCGGACTGTCTCTGGCAGTGATCCTGGCAGGATTTATTACCATGGGTGTCTACAAGATGAACACCGGTGATGCACTGAATTACAGCCTGGAGTTCAAGGGCGGTACTGCAACTACTGTCACTTTTGATAAGAGCTATACGCTGGAAGAGATCAACAGCGAGATGGTACCTCTGATCGAGAGCACCACCGGCAGTGCAGTTCAGATCCAGACCGTACAGGGCTCCAATGAAGTTATCTTCAAGACCGGTTCTCTGGATGTGGATCAGAGACAGGCACTGAATCAGATGTTCGTGGATAATTTTGGTGTGGATGAGACGCTGATCACCTCCGAGACCATCAGCTCCACCATCAGTAACGAGATGAAGTCCGATACGATCCTGGCGGTAGCAGTAGCAATCATCTGCATGCTGATCTATATCCGCTTCCGTTTCAGCGATATCCGTTTCGGTGTCAGCAGTATTGCCTGCCTGCTCCATGACGTGCTGGTAGTGATCACCTTCTACGCACTCGCAAGAGTATCCGTCAGCAATACCTTTATCGCGTGTCTGCTGACCATCGTAGGTTACTCTATCAACGCCACCATCGTAATCTTCGATCGTGTACGTGAGAATATGGCAGTTATGACCAAGAAGGATGATCTGCAGGATGTTGTAAACCACAGCATCACCCAGACACTGTCCCGAAGCTTATTTACCTCCCTGACCACGCTGGTAATGGTAGGCGCGTTGTACATCTGGGGTGTGACCAGCATCCGTGATTTCGCACTGCCTCTGATGGTAGGTATCATCTGCGGTGCTTACTCCTCTGTATGTATTGCAGGTGCCCTGTGGTATGTATTGAGAAAGAAGTTTGCACCCAAGGCGAAATAAGTAGGAATAAGTAAAAATAGGTAACAAAAATAGCATAAAAGTATTCTCAAAGGAGATGGAAGCGAAAGACTTCCATCTCCTTTTATGTTTGCGCCTTGCGGTGCACGTTTCTAATGGGTACTTCATAGGAAACATTTTCGTGAAACTTTCACAAATATTTAGGAAAACGCAGGAAACCTAAAAAATATTTGTGAATAACAGCCAAAAACAGAAGAATGAAACTGTGAAAAATAAATAATGCAGAGGGAAAACGATTACCCAAAATCAAATTGACCATCCGGAAACAGCAACGTTATAATCAAAATAACCCAAGGGAAAGTGCACTTTTTAAAACGGTTGATACGACAGAAAGGTTACAAAAAAATAACACAGACAAGTAGAATTGGAAAGAGAGGATATTATGGGTAAGTTGATAAGACGTTGTGGATCATTTCTGATGATGCTTCTGCTGGTGATCGGGATTCTGCCGATGACGGTAAATGCAGAAACAACACAGAATACAGAAGAGAGAAATGCGCTTTATGTACAGGTGCCGGAGGATTGGGAGAACCCTTGCGTCTGGGCATGGGACAGTGACGGCAATAATGCGTTTACAGCATGGCCCGGCGAGGAGATGGAAGCAGATGCAGCTAATGACGGCTGGTATTATATCTGGCTTCCTGCATGGGCGAATCATGTGATCATCAATGCCAATGAGGGTAACGTGCAGACCGAAGAGCAGATCCTGGATACCAATGCAGCATGGATCACGGTGAGTGCAGCGGACACCGTAGAGATCTCTTATGAGAGCAAGACTACCGGAGAGGCACCGGCTTACGTAGAGAAATTTGTGGTACATGCAAAAGTAGATGACTCGTGGGATACCCCCTGCCTGTGGGCGTGGTCGGCACCGGATGGCACCAATGCCTTTGCGGCATGGCCCGGGGAAGAGATGAAAGCAGGCGAAGATGGCTGGTACAGCATCAAGGTTCCGGTATGGGTCAATTCCATCAGATCGGAAGAGCGTCGTGTAGGGAAAGAGTGTAGATCTCGATGGTCGCCGTAT
>OJUG01003264.1_pt1 | contig 14998 bp, 15 predicted proteins | sample 1599841 | NCBI WGS metagenome assembly OJUG01 (sample SAMN04168659, study PRJEB22393) | human gut metagenome | biome: human gut microbiome; feature: stool | host: Homo sapiens | collected 2014-05-12 | reverse complement strand
CTTCCAATGTCTTTTAGATAAAGTATATAGCCTTCCAAATCTTCTTCTGTTAAAGTTTTTATATCATCATTAAAGTTTTCTTTTTTTAAATAATCATATAATTTTTTTAAATCTCTTTTGTAAGAAATTTCAGTATTGCTTGAAGTATTCTTTTCATTATGTAATTGTAATATGAATTCTTCAATTAACTTTGTCATTTTTTCCTCGCTAAACTCTTATCTAAGAGTGATAAATCCTATTATATAAGGGTTTTTTAATAAAATCAATTGAATTTTTTCAGGAGAACTTTCAATGAATTATGGGTTACATAACATTATGTACAACATATGTAAATATACATAACCTATAGTCACAACATATTGTTTTTTTACATAAAAAAAGAAATGAAAAAATTTTCAAAAATACTACATAAAAGTATATACAATAAGCCTATTATTCTATTCTTGCGTATACTTCCTTTTTTTAACATTATTATAATTAATCCGATTATAATTGCATTTTCTATCACTCCTGTAATATAAAGCCACTTTGCAAACCGAAAGGCTACAACCATATTAGCAGCCATTTTAAAGGAATAATAACATATAATCAGAGATAATATTTCTCTTCTTTTTCCAATAAAACTAATTAATAATATTAATAAATATTTTTTTAAATTTGTTGTAAATATAAAAATAAGATATTGGCCAAAAGATATATTTTTTTCGATTATATTTGTATCAAAATACAAATCCAAAGGCACAATGTTATATATAATGGTTGCTAATATAACTCCAATAAGTATTCCATAAAATTTATAATCCGTCAGCTTTGACTTAACGTTCATTTTTTCCCTTAATATGTTTTTATACAATATATTATTTTTTTAATAATATATGTCCTAAACATAATGTTCTTTTAACTCATTTTTGTGCTTCCTTAAAATCTCTTAATCCATTCCCATATATCTCTGTGATGGTGACACCTACCCTACACTAGAGGGACACATAAACCATTACTTTTTATCATAATATTCTGTTCAAAACAACCTCATATTATGTTGTTCCTGAAGAACTCTATCTTGTTCTTCTAACATTTCTTGTAATCCCTCACGAGTATAAGCTGGTTTACTATATAATTCCCTGTTATCATATAAATTATTTTTAAATTCCTTTAATAACTCTTCACAATTTAAATGAAATGGTGCCCTATTTTCTTTTTCTGCAGTTAGTTGATACATTATATCAGCAATTCCATTAGTAATATATACCGTAGATCTACCTTCTTTTCCTAACTTTTTTAACGCTTCATATACTTTCTTATCTAATTCTAATTCTGGGTTTGATCTATATTTTTCATAAATTGCCTCCATCACAACACCAGTTGCCTGTACCTTATTTCCCATAGTATCACGAGTTTCTACTGAATAAAATGATGAACCAGCTAAATATATATACAAATCATCATATTCTAATGCTATATCTAATTTTTCTAATGCTAATTTATTTAATTCATCATACATTTTACTTTTCCACTTCCTTTTCCGCATATTTTCCTTCTTTATTTATTTCATCTATCATATCATTTCCATCAGCCTTTCCAGTAACTTCCGTAACTTTTATATTACCCTCTTTATTAATAATATAATTATCACCAACTTCTGCATCAGTTGTATCAAATACATGATGATCAACCAAGCCTTCTATAAGTCCCTCAGATGTTTTACCTCCTGGAATCCAATCACCTTTGAAAGCTCCTTCAAGTGATCCTTTTGCCATTTTTAAATCTTCAAATTTAATTTCTTGTTCAATGAGTTTTCCTATATTTTATATAATATGTCAGTAAAGAAGCAATAGTTTTGCTATCATTTATTTCATTCTTTAAAATCATTTCTATTAATTCATCAATTGTATAATATTCCAACTGTATATCTTCATCAGGATCAAGATGTTGTTTACTTTTTATTAAATCAAAAGCAACGTATACATCTATTTTTTCACCGGAATAAGCAATAGCCGGAATAATTGTCTGTAAAAACTCTATATTATCAGATTTAAAACCTGTTTCCTCTTCCAGCTCTCTTGCAGCACAGGTATATGTTTCTTCATCAACGGAATCCTTGCCACCGGCAGGAATTTCCAGTGAAAATTTGTCTACGGCATTTCTCCATTGTCTTACCATTATTATTTTACCATCATCCATAACAGGAATAATTGCAGCGGCCCCTTTGTGTTTTAAATAATCCCATTTAACATTATTACCTTTAGGAGTTATTATTTCGTCTTTGCAAAATTCCAAAATTGCTCCCTGATATACTGTTTCTCTATTTATACGGTTAAATTTTTCCATTTTAGAATCACCTCATTTTTATAAGAACTCTTATATTATGTATTAGATTACTTTAGTATTTACGCATTTATGATATTTGTACATTTACAATATTTTTATTTGATATTGTAAATTAATAATGTGTTTAATTGATATTGGTGCATTTATCATAACATGCGTCAGTTGCAGCAAATATAGCTTTTCTAAATCCATTCTTTTCTAACTGTTCTACACCGGCAATTGTTGTTCCTGCCGGTGAACATACGCTGTCTTTTAAAACTGCAGGATGCTGTTTTGTTTCAAGCATAAGTTTTGCAGAGCCTAATACAGTTTGAGCAACAAATTCGTATGCATCATCACGTTTCATTCCACATTTTACTGCACTGTCTGCCAAAGCTTCAATAAACATAAATACATATGCCGGTGAACTTCCACTGGCACATACTACAGCATCCATGATTCTTTCATTAACAATTTTCATCTTGCCAACTGAGTCGAATATTGATTTTATTTCATTTAGTTCCGTTTCTTTAAAATTTATAGTTTTAAGAGATACTCCTGTCATCCCTTCGCCTACCATTGCCGGTGTATTAGGCATTGTTCTGACAATTCTTTTTGTTCCACACATCTGCTCCATATCATCAAGAGTAATACCGGGAGCCAGAGATATAATAATATTATCTTCTGATATGCTATCTTTAATTTCAGCAATAACCTTATTAAAAATCTGGGGTTTTATTGCCAATATAATATATTTAGCATTTTTAACTACTTCTGCATTATTAGTAGTATATTTTACATTATATTTTTCACTTATTTTTTCCATTTTTTCTTTTGTATTACAATGAAAAATGATTTCATCTGCTTGTGTATTTCTTAAAACACCATTTAATATTGCAGATCCCATATTTCCCATTCCTATAAATCCAATTTTTTTCATGTTCTACCTCTTATTACTTCTTATGCACCAATGTTTATAAAGCATAATATTTTTAAATTTATAAAATTATAATTAATATAATTTACAACTTACCATTTAAATTATATCATAAAATAGTCAAAAAAATAGGGAAATGTATAAAACATTTCCCTTTATTATTGTAGATTATTTTATTTTGCGTAATCTATGGCCCTTGATTCCCTTACAATATTAACCTTAATTTGTCCAGGATATTCTAATTCATCTTCAATCTGTTTAGAAATATCTCTAGCCATCAGTACCATATCAGCATCTGATATCTTTTCAGGAATAACCATAACTCGAACCTCTCTACCTGCCTGAATAGCAAAAGATTTGTCAACTCCCTCATATGAGTTTGTGATGTCCTCTAACTGTTTTAGTCTGTTTGTGTATGTTTCAAGTGTCTCTCTTCTTGCACCTGGTCTTGCTGCAGAAATACCATCAGCGGCTTGTACTATACATGCAATCAATGTATCAGGTTCAACATCACCGTGGTGAGCTTCAACTGCATTGATTACAACAGCTGATTCTTTATATTTTCTACATAAGTCAACACCTAATTGAATATGTGTGCCTTCCATTTCATGGTCAACTGCTTTACCAATATCATGTAATAAACCTGCTCTTTTTGCAATTCTTACATCAAGTCCTAATTCAGCAGCCAATAATCCTGAAAGATGTGCAACTTCAATTGAATGTTTTAATGCATTCTGTCCATAGCTTGTTCTAAACTTCATCTTACCAAGTAATTTCACAAGTTCCGGATGAATTCCATGAACACCAACTTCTAATGTTGCAGCTTCACCTTCCTCACGAATCATTGTTTCAACTTCTTTTTGAGCTTTATTAACCATTTCTTCGATTCTTGTAGGCTGAATACGTCCGTCTACAACTAATTTTTCAAGTGCAATACGTGCCACTTCTCTCCTAATAGGATCAAATCCGGATAAAACAACAGCTTCAGGTGTATCATCAATAATCAAATCTACACCTGTAAGTGATTCAAGAGTTCTAATATTTCTTCCCTCTCTACCTATTATTCGACCTTTCATTTCATCATTAGGTAATGAAACTACAGAAATTGTTGTTTCAGAAACATGATCTGTTGCACATTTCTGAATAGCATTTACTACTAATTCTTTTGCCTTTTTATCAGCTTCTTCCTTAGCACGATTTTCCAATTCCTTAACCATTTTTGCAGTTTCAATTTTAATTTCTTCTTCAACAGTTTGTAATAAATGTTCTTTTGCCTGTTCGGAGGTTAATCCAGAGATTCTTTCAAGTTCCTGTACGCGCTGTTCACTTAATTTATCTACTTTAGCTCTAGCCTGAGACAATTCTTCTTCTTTATGCTTCAAGCTATTTTCCTTCCTATCAAGGGAATCAGACTTTTTCTCTATAGCCTCTTCCTTGTTAAGAACACGCTTTTCATAACGCTGTATTTCTGTGCGTCGTTCTTTAATTTCTTTGTCCAATTCATTCTTAGTCTTAAGATTCTCTTCTTTTGCTTCAAGTAAAGCTTCTTTTTTGTTAGCTTCAGCTGTCTTAATAGCATCATCTATAATTTCTCTAGCTTTATCTTCTGCTAAGCCGATTTTCTTCTGATCAGAACTTTTCTTTATTGCCACTGCAATAAAAGCAGAAATTAGAGCGACCACTATAGCTACCACAACGCATATGATAATCCAAGTAGTATCACTCACAGGATCACCTCCTTATTTTATTTTCATTGTACATTACAACATATCTATTTTACTTTATTAACCATATTATGTCAAGCAATGTAACACTATTATACGATACATTTTAACAATATATTGTATATTATTTTTTTGATTATTCAAATATATTGTATGACTGATTATATAAAGCTAACTCCCTCTTTATATCCTCATATTTATACCCTTTACTTAACAAAAATCTGTAAAATTTGTTTAGTTCTTTTTTGTCTTCTAAATTATATTTTGTAATTTTCTTTTTTATAATTTTTTTTAGCGACTGTTTATCACTAAACCCGCTTTCTTCAAATGCCATATCTACTGTATCTTTTTTTATTCCCTTTTTATATAAATCCTGAATAATTTGTATTTTGCTTTTGCTTTCACCTTTGTACTCAATATATAACATTGCATATCTGAAATCATTTATCATATCATATTCTTCCAAATACTCTATAACTTTATTAATTATATTTTCAGGATATTTTCCTAAAACAAGTTTGTCTACAATTTGTTTTTTTGTTTTATATGAATCATCAAGCATATAAAGAGCCCTTTCACGGGCTCTTTTATATAAAACTTCATATATAGCATTTAATTTGTCACAGTCAAGAATATCTCCTTCTTTTAACTGAAACTTTTTTATTTCGCCTTTGTAAAGCACAAATGAAATATCACAGTCAAGCGTAACAAGCATTCTGCTTTTATATGGCTCAATTTTTATGATTTTAATAAAATTATTATTCAACTGGTGCTATATCCTCGTCTTTATTAGTTTCTTCTTCATCACTTGGATTGATGTAAAATTCTCGTACTTTTGCATCTATTTCTTCCATAATGTCAGGATGTTCCATAAAATATTTCTTTGCATTCTCTCTGCCCTGACCTATCTTTTCACCACCATATGCGTACCATGATCCACTCTTAATGACAATGCCACTGTTTGCAGCTAAATCTAATATGTCACCTTCTTTTGATATTCCTTTTCCAAACATAATATCAAATTCTGCTTCCTTAAATGGTGGAGCAACTTTGTTCTTTACAACCTTTACTCTGGCTCTGTTACCAACCATCTCTCCGCCGGCTTTTAATGTTTCAACTCTTCTCACATCAAGTCTTACTGAAGCATAGAATTTTAATGCCCGACCACCTGTAGTTGTTTCAGGATTTCCAAACATAACACCGATTTTCTCTCTTAACTGGTTGATAAATACAACAGTACAACCTGTTTTATTCATAATACCTGTAAGTTTTCTAAGTGCCTGTGACATAAGTCTTGCGTGCTGACCCATATGTGAATCACCCATGTCTCCATCTATTTCAGCTTTTGGTACTAATGCTGCAACTGAGTCCACGATAATAATATCAACAGCTCCTGAACGTACCATTGTTTCTGTAATCTCTAGTGCCTGTTCGCCATAATCCGGCTGTGATATATATAAATTATCAATATCCACACCTATTGCCTTTGCATATACAGGATCGAGAGCATGTTCAGCATCAATAAATCCTGCAACTCCACCTCTTTTTTGTGTTTCAGCAATCATATGTAATGCAACTGTAGTCTTACCACTGGACTCAGGTCCATAAATTTCTACAACTCTTCCTTTTGGAATACCTCCAATACCCAATGCCAAATCTAAACTTAAAGAGCCTGTAGGGATACTCTCAACATTGATTTTTTTTGCTGAGTCACCTAATTTCATAACAGCTCCTTTGCCATGCTGTCTTTCTATCTGGGAAATTGCCGCATCTAATGCTTTTAACTTTTCTTCTTTATTCATTTTAATGTCCTTTCTGTTCGAACTTATGTTCGTGTATTCTTATAATAATATATCTTAGTTTCTCTGTCAATAATTAATTATAATTATTATAACTTTTATTTTTATTTTATGCAACTTTTTGTATAAAAAGAGTTGTGTTATGAATGTGTTTTTAATTTATAATAGTCAAATATTATAGATATTACTATTTTTCTCAATATAAATAACAATTATATAAATTAAATTATATTTTATAATAATAAGAAGAAGAATAGGAAGAAATTTTAGTAAAAAAATAACCAAAAGAATTATAAACACTTTTTATTATTATTTTAAAATAATATTGCATTTATAGTTCTTTCAGTTATATTTTACAATTGTATTTTATCTTATCATAAATTATGCTTCCAACATTTTTTCAATTGTAGCAATCTTTGTGCATACAATAAGAATTCTGCTTGCTTCCTTTAACTCTTCCGGAGTTGCAAATGATGGAGCAATTCTTATATTTTTATCATCTGGATCAATACCATATGGGAAAGGTGCTCCTGCCCCTGTTAATACCATTCCTGCATCTTTACACATAGAAACAACTTTTTTTGCACAGCCGTTCATTACATCAAATGAAATAAAATAACCGCCTAATGGATTTGTCCATGTAGCAATTTTTGCCGGTTTCAATTCACTTTCAAGCATATCTAAAACAGCCTTAAACTTAGGTCTCATTTTTTCAGCATGTTTCATCATATGTGCCTTAACGCCATCAAAATTCTTGAAATATCTTACATGACGTAACTGATTAATCTTATCATATCCAATTGTCTGAATTGTCATCTGACTTAAAATTGACTTAACATTTTCAACTGATGAAGCCATGGCGGCTACACCTGAACCTGAAAATGTAACTTTTGAAGTTGATGCAAATTCATATACCATATTTGGATTGCCGGCTTTTTCACATTCTGAAATAATATCTAAAATCTGTTCCTGCTTATCTTCATACAAATGATGAATTGCATAAGCATTGTCCCAATAAATTCTAAAATCTTTTGCTGCCGGCTTTAATGCAGCCATTCTTCTTACAACTTCATCTGAATATGTTGCTCCTGTTGGATTTGAATATTTTGGAACACACCAGATACCTTTAATTGAATCATCTTCACTTACCAGTTTTTCAATCATGTCCATATCCGGGCCATCTTCATACATTGGAACATTTATCATTTCAATACCAAAATGTTCTGTTATTGCAAAATGTCTATCATATCCGGGAACAGGACATAACCATTTAACTTTATCTAATTTACACCATGGAGTATTTCCTAAAACACCGTGTGTATATGATCTTGAAATTGAATCATACATAATATTAAGACTTGCATTTCCGTAAATAATAACATGTTCTTCTGTAGTATCCATAATATCTGCCATCATTTTCTTTGCTTCAGGGATACCATCAAGTACACCATAATTTCTACAATCAAGACCATTTGATGCTTTTATTTCAGACTTGCTGTTTAATACATCAAACATTCCCATAGTAAGATCAAGCTGTTCAGGACCCGGTTTTCCTCTAGACATGTCAAGGCTAATATCCTTTTCACATATATCACCATATTCTTTCTTAAGGCTTTCCAATTCCTTCTGTAACTGTTCTTTGTTCATTTCACTGTAAGCTAACATATTATTTCCTCCAAAAGATTATTTTATTTTTATCTATTAGTTTTTAAGCACTTCTATGTTTTTTGCTACATATTCAATCATAGAAATAATTGTAAGTGCTAATGAAATCCAAATCAATGCCCATCCTATAATGGTCAATATTTGATTTTCAAGGGGTATATTAACTATTAAAACTATAATCATAAACATTGAAAATGCTGTTTTAAACTTTCCCCACCAACCGGCGGCCAATACTATTCCCTGATCAGCAGCCAAAATTCTAAATCCACTTATAAATAATTCTCTACTGACAATAATAATAACAACCCAAGCCGGTATCATTTTAGGTGAAAGGCATATAAGCGCTGCACACACCAGTAGTTTATCTGCAAGAGGATCCATAAACTTGCCAAAATTTGTTACAAGATTATATTTTCTTGCAATCTTACCATCAAACAAGTCTGTAAGACTTGCAATAATAAAAATTCCAACTGCAATAAAATGATTATATGGAATGCAGTCCACAAGCATCATCACAACAAAAACAGGTACACATAATACTCTGAATATTGTAAGTTTATTTGGTAAATTCATATTATTCCTCCTCATCAACTGTATATTTCACCTATTAAATCATAGTCATTTGTTCCTGTGATTTTAACCTTGACAAAATCACCTGTCATAAGTTCCAAGTCACTAATAATAAACACATTGCTGTCAACTCCCGGACAATCCATATATGTTCTTGCCAAATATGCATGTTCTCCTGATATTTTTCCTTCTATCATTGCAACAAAAATTTTTCCAACATATTTTTCTGCAATATCAAAAACAATATCCTGCTGAAGTTCCATTATTTCATTTCTTCTGGCAATCTTTACTTCCTCATCAATTTGATCAGGCATTGTGGCTGCCGGTGTATTTTCCTCTGCCGAATATGTAAACACACCTAATCTGTCAAATTCCATTTCATTAACAAACTTTAATGTTTCCCGGTGATCATCTTCTGTTTCTCCTGGAAAACCTGAAATCAAAGTTGTACGTAAAATAATATTTGGAATTTTTTTACGCAATTTTGCAATAACTTCACGAAGCTGACTGTTTGTTGTCTGTCGTCCCATCTTTTTAAGAATGGAATCACTTGCATGTTGAATTGGAATATCGAGATACTTGCATATCTTATCTTCTGTTGCAATTGTCTCTATCAATTCATCATATATTTCTTCAGGATAGCAATAAAGTATTCTTATCCAATATATACCTTCAATTTTTACCAATTCCTTAAGCAACAGATGAAGCGACTTCTTTCCATATATATCTTTGCCATACATAGTTGTTTCCTGTGCAACAAGTATCAGTTCCTTTACACCCTTTGAAGCCAAATCCTTTGCCTCACTTATAAGTGCTTCCATTGGGACACTACGATAATCTCCTCTTACTTTTGGAATAATACAGTAAGTACAATGTTTATCGCATCCTTCTGCTATTTTCAAATATGCATAACTTGCTATATTAGACAAATTTCTTGGTGCATCAACACCTGCCAGTTTGTCAATATCACTCATAATTTGAATGTTCTTTTTATTTACAAAATATTCGTTTAATGCAGATGCAATGCTATCAATTGCAGTTGTTCCTATACATATATCTATTTCCGGAATTTCATCTTTTATCTCTTCGTGATAACGCTGTGCAAGACATCCTGCCAAAACCAAAACTTTGCAGTTTCCTTCTTCTTTGTACCTTGCCATTTCAAAAATGGTGTTGATACTTTCTTCTTTGGCATCACCGATAAAACAACAGCTGTTAATTATAATAACATCTGCCAATGTTTCATCATCAGTAAACTCATACCCTGCCTTAGACAAAATACCTGACATATGTTCAGAATCAACCAAATTTTTATCGCATCCAAGCGAAATAAATAATACTTTCAAACATATCTCCTTATTAAATCTCTTTTACAAATCATTTTTTATCTAACTATGTATTTTAAGATTTGCATTTTCTGTCATTTAAATCTTTTTTCTTTTTATGCTTTCACTGGGCAATTGCAAAAATATAATAAATGTGTAATGTATATTTGCGATGATTGACAAAAGATAATGAAAGTGCTTCTAACGCGGTCGGTTCATTAAGGTGGCGTAGCCAGCTTGATAGAACCGCTACCAGCGTTTGACAGCGGGAGCGTGCTTTCATTAATTTGTCAATTAGCGCAAATGCATATAGTTCCCTTAATATATTTTTGCAATTGTCCAATGGATTTACATAAGAAAAAAGTGTCAAATGACACTTTATTCCTCTTATTATTCTTCGTCACCTAAAATTTTGATTTTAGATTCCGCTAATTCTTCCACTGCAATTGATAATGGCTTTGCACCTTCTGCAACATTATCTAAAAGTGGTTCATCTCCGTCGATAATCTGTCTTGCTCTTTTTGATGTAGCCATAACGATAGAATATCTGCTCTGTACTACCGGCTGTTCACCGTCTTCAACTGTGCTGTTTGCAACAGCCATTAAATCTGAATATGATGGATGTAACATTATTTATCTCCTTTCGCGAACTTCAATATGTCCTCTTTTATTTGTTTAACAAAATCCATATCTAAAATTTCAGGATTGTTGTCGTTTTTTATATTTTCAATGTGATTTGCACATTTTTCAACTTGGTCATTTAATACAAAGTAATCATATTTTTCCATATTGTCTGTCTCTTCGGCAGCTTTTCTCAGCCTGTCGTTTATGACTTCAATACTTTCTGTTTGCCTGCCAACTAATCTTTTTTTTAATTCATCAGCACTAGGTGGCAAAATAAAAATAAGTTTTGCTTCAGGCATATTTTCTTTTACCTGTAATGCACCCTTTGTCTCAATTTCAAGAATAACATCATTTCCATTTTGTAAGCATTTTTCAACAAATTCTCTTGGTGTACCATAATAATGGTCAACATATCCTGCATACTCAAGCAACTGATTATCATTTATCATATTTTCAAACTGTTCGTTTGAAATATAATGATAATGAACGCCTGGTATTTCATTTGGTCGTGGATCTCTTGTTGTAACTGAAACTGAAACTTTATAGTTATCATTATGTTCTTTTAAGTAATTTACAACTGTTCCTTTTCCAACTCCTGAAAAGCCGGAAATAACTAATAATTTTCCCTTTTTCATAATAACCTTCTATTCTATATTTTGAATCTGTTCACGGACTTTCTCAATCTCTGTTTTTAGCATAATGGCTCTGTCAGATATTTCAGCGTCTGTTGTTTTCGAAAGAGTTGTGTTGGCCTCTCTGTTCATCTCCTGTGCAATAAAATCAAGCCTTCTACCAATGGTTCCACCATTTTCCAAATCTTCTTTCATTGCCTTTATATGACTGTCCAGTCTAACCAATTCTTCATCAACACATACCTTATCAGCAAAAATAGTAACTTCCTGTGCTATTCTTGCTTCATCTATCTGTGCATCTTCTAAAAGTTCATGAATTTTTGTTGTAATCTTTTCTTTGTATTCTTCAACAATAACCGGAGACTTTTTAGTAATAAACTCAACATTTCTAATCATTCCATCAAGTTTTAAAAGTAAATCTGCTTTTAATCTTTCGCCTTCTGCCTCACGTGTTTCTACCAATTTTTGTGAAGCTCCATCAATTGCCTCAATAACAAGCTGTTCAATGATTTCTTCGTCATCCTCAGCATTTTCAATTTTTACAACATCAGGACTTCTCATAATATAGCTTGTCTTAACATCGTTTTCAATGTTTAAGTCTTCACTGATCTGCTTATAACATTCAAAATACTCCTGTGCTAAAGCTTTGTTGTAACGAATACATTCATCACCTTCTCCAAGATTTTCATATGTGACAAACACATCTACTTTTCCACGGTTAATGTATTTTTTTATTTCATTTCTCAGATTGTTTTCTAAGAAATTTAATTTTCTAGGTAACTTAATACCAAGTTCTAAATATCTATGATTAACAGATTTCATTTCAACTGACACTTTTCTGTCGTCTTTTGAAACTTCAAATCTGCCAAATCCTGTCATACTTCTAAGCATATTGCCTCCTACAGGGACCAATTATTCACAATCCAATATATTATAATTCATAAGTTAAATACCGTCAAGGTTGACTTCCCTTATAAATAATAATAAAATTCAATAGAATCAACAAATTTGAGATGTTTTTACACTTAAATCATTATAGTATTTTTAAAATTATATATAATGCTGTTTTTTCAATAAATTAAATATTTAAGAAGGAGCACTTTTATGGCTTTTGACGGAATAACAGTTGCAGCTCTTGTGGCTGAATTAAACGAGAAGATATTAAATGGAAGATTATATAAAATTTCTCAGACTGAATCTGACGAATTGTTTCTAACAATAAAATCAAATAAGACCCAGTATCGTATGCTAATTAGTGCTAATGCCAGCCTTCCACTTGTTTATTTAACAGAAAAGAACAAGCAGGCTCCAATTACTGCACCAAACTTTTGCATGCTGCTTCGAAAACATTTGAGCAATGGACGTATTATTTCAATTACCCAACCTGGTCTTGAACGTATTATTGATTTTGAAATACAGCATTTAGATGAACTTGGCGACATAAAAACCAAACATCTTATAGTCGAATTAATGGGAAAACACAGCAATATTATTTTTACTGATAATAATATTATTTTAGACAGTATAAAACATGTCAATTCTATTATGAGTTCTGTAAGACAGGTTTTACCGGGTAGAAAATATTTTATTCCTGATACAATGAATAAAACAAATCCTCTTACAATAGAAAAGGAAGATTTCTTTAAAAGTGTATTTTCAAAACCAATGCCACTTTCAAAAGCAATTTATACAACATTTACAGGCATTAGTCCTACTATTGCTGAAAATATATGTTACATTAGCAAGTTCGATTCATCAATGCCTGCCAATGTTTTAGCAAAGGGGGATCAAAATATTATTTGGATGAATTTTTATCAGTTAATCAACAATGTCAAATCATCTGATTTTAATCCGACTATATATGAAAAAAATGGCAAGCCCGAAGAATTTAGTGCTATTACTCTTTCAACTTATAATGATTGTAGTGCAATGTCTTATGATAGCATCAGTTCACTACTTGAAGATTATTATGCAAAAAAGAACTTATATACGCGTATGAGACAAAAATCTGTTGACTTACGTAAGATTGTTTCTAACGCATTAGAACGTGACAATAAGAAGTATAATATTCAGCTTAAACAATTAAAGGATACAGAAAAGAAAGATAAATTCAAGGAATACGGTGATTTACTTACAACCTATGGATACTCAATTCCTTCAGGTTATAAAGAATTTGAAACTGTTAATTTTTATAATGGAAATACTGTAAAAATTACTTTAGATCCTACTCTTTCACCTATTGACAATGCGAAAAAATATTTTGATAAATATGCCAAATTGAAAAGAACAGCCGAGGCTTTAAATGATATTATTGTTGAAACAAAAAATTCAATTGAATATCTTGAAACAATAAATGTTGCTATTGATATTGCTACAAGTGAAGATGATTTAAAGGCAATAAGTCAGGAACTTGCTCAAACAGGCTATATCAAAAAACACAATACAGGTAAAAATAAAAAAGACAAACATAACAGTAAACCTCTACATTACATATCATCTGACGGATATGATATGTATGTTGGAAAAAACAATATTCAAAATGAGCAGTTAACCTTTAAAGTTGCAACCGGAAATGACTGGTGGTTTCATAGCAAAACTTTTCCCGGTTCTCATGTTATTGTAAAGGCTAATAATACTGAATTACCTGACAGTACATTTGAAGAAGCTGCAAGGCTTGCAGCTTTTTATTCCAAAGGTGCCAAACAGGATAAAGTTGAGATAGACTATATTCAAAAGAAACATATAAAAAAAGTAGCCGGTGCCATGCCCGGATTTGTGATATACCACACAAACTATTCAATGGTGGCAAAACCTGATATTACAGATATAAAATTGTTGTAGTATAAATCTACTATGCCACAAAACAAAAACAACAGGTTTTTACCTGTTGTTTTTGTTTTAATTATTTTATCCTATTAATTCATCATATAATTCCTGATATTTTTTAGCTGATGTTTTCCAAGAATAATCAACAGCCATTGCTCTGTCAACCATCTTGTTCCAATCACGTTTTTTATCATAAAATACATGTTCAGCATATCTTACTGTTCCCATCATTTCATGGGCATTGTAATTGCTAAATGAGAAGCCTGTACCTGTATTCTCATATTCATTGTAAGGCATAACTGTATCTTTTAATCCACCTGTTTCCCTAACAATTGGTAATGTACCATATCTCATACTCATAAGCTGGCTAAGACCACATGGTTCAAATAATGATGGCATAAGGAAAGCATCGCATGCTGCATAAATTTTGTGAGATAATTCTTCAGAATAATAAATATTTGCAGATACATCTTTTCCATATTTCCAGTCAAAATGTCTGAACATATTTTCATAACGTTCTTCACCTGTTCCAAGAATAACAAACTGAACTTCATCCTGACACATTTCATCCATAACACATGAAATCAAA
>OJUG01003261.1_pt1 | contig 15008 bp, 14 predicted proteins | sample 1599841 | NCBI WGS metagenome assembly OJUG01 (sample SAMN04168659, study PRJEB22393) | human gut metagenome | biome: human gut microbiome; feature: stool | host: Homo sapiens | collected 2014-05-12 | reverse complement strand
TCGGAGCAGGCCTTCCAGAAGGCGGAGGCCATGAGCGCCGCCTCGAAGGCGTCCGGCTCCACGGCGGCGAACACACCGCACAGCACCGACAGCATACAGCCCGTGCCGGTGACGAGAGACATCCGGCCGCTGCCGCCGGTGACGCACCAGACCCGCGCCCCATCGGTGATGAGATCCTCCGGACCGGAGAGCAGCACCGCCGTTCCGCGGCGCCGGGCCAGGTCCATGGCGGTGTCCCTCCGGGCTTCCCGGCTGGCGGGCAGCGGGCTATCCACCCCCTGTTCCTGCCCATCCGACCCCAGCAGGGCCCGGGCCTCCCCCAGATTCACTCGCAGGATGGACGGGGTGAACAGGTCCAGCAGCGCCCGGACCTGTCCCAGCCGCCAGGGACTTGCGCCCACCCCTACCGGGTCTAGCACCACCGGATGACGGGCGGAGACGGCGCAGATCCGGCAGGCCCGGAATTTCTCCGCATCCGGGGTGCCGGTGTTCAGCACCGTGGCGTCGCTGACGGCGGAGATGGCTTCCATCTCTTCCGGTGCCTGGGCCATCATGGGACTGGCGCCAACGGCCAGGGCCAGATTGGCGCAGTCGTTGGCGGTGACGATATTGCTGACGCAGTGGATCAGGGGCCGCTGGCGGCGGACTTTGTCCAGACGGGTGAAATCAAGCATGGAAGGACCCTTTCTCAGTTGGGATCAATGCTCCAATGCGGCCCGCATGGATTTGAGGGCGCCGCTCTTCTGGAGGGTGAATACCAGGATGCCGGCCAGAATGGAGCCGCCCACGGTGGAGACCAGGAAGGGCACCACATAGGCGTAAAAGGCGATGGAGCCGGCCACTACGCCCATAAAGGCCACCGCCACAGGATAGGACAGCAGGCCGCCGATGATGCCGGTGCCGAACACCTCGCCCGCCAGGGTCGCGGGCAGATTCCTGGTCTTCCAGTAGACCAGGCCGCACAGCAGGGCGCCGCACATACTGCCTGGGAAGGCCAGGAGGCTGCCTAAGCCGAAGATGTTGCGCAGCAGGCTGGCCAGGAAGGCCACGGCCACGCCGTAGCCCGGGCCCAGGAACACGGCGCAGATGACATTCACCATGTGCTGCACTGGCGCGCACTGGCTGCCGAATACGGGAAACTGAAGCATACTGCCCACCACGGCCACGGCGCACAGCACGCCTGCCAGGGCCAGCTTCTTGGAATTGGTTTTCATAGAGATCGCTCCTTTGATCCATCAGAATTTGCAGGGAGAAAACAGCGTGCGAAACAGCGTTTTCCCCTTGCCATGCAAGGTCGGCAGGCGGGCATCCGCCTGCTGTGGAAAATCGGTCGAGGCTTTCTGGCCTCCTCTCACGCCGGAACACGGCTTCCCATCGCTGTTTTGCCGGCCCGGGCCCAGGGCGCTCCCCCTCAGCCCGCTCCCGGTGGTCCCCGGGGCGCCGGATGTTGTTTTCGCCGATGCACATCCCTTCCGTCTCAAAGTAAAAAACAGCGGGCGCCTGAGAGGGTGCCCGCCGTGCCGGATGCTCATACATAACTTCCTACGGTGGCATTACCCACATCAGGTAAAGGGTCGAAGCGGTCCGCTTCCTCTCAGCCCGTGAGGGCTCCCCTGTTTTTGTCGCATTTATTATGACACCGCCCGCGGGAATTTGTCAAGCAGTATCTTGTGTAAAGATTTGCCCCCCTATAGAGCCGGGAGAAAAATTCCTTGACATTTCCAGAAATTCCGATATAATAATATGGCTTGCAGTCTGCAGGCATATCCTTGCTCCCATCCCGAATGGGGGCCATTTGTCCAGAAGGAGGTGCAAATATGGCAAAGGTTTCTGCCAATTATGAGGTCGTGTATATCATCGACCCTGCACAGGGTGAGGAGAACACCGCCGCGCTGGTGGCCAAGTTCAAGACCCTGGCTGAGCAGAATGGTTCCGCTGTGGAAGTGGAAGAGTGGGGCAGCCGCAAGCTGGCTTATCCCATCAACTACAAGACCGAGGGTTATTACGTCCTGATGACCTTCACCAGCGAGCCTTCTTTCCCGAAGGAGCTGGACCGTGTTCTGCGGATCACGGACGGCATCATGCGTTCCCTGATCGTCTGCAAGGGCGAGTAAGGGGGCATTGATATGCTCAACAAGATCATCATCATGGGTCGTCTGACCCGGGACCCCGAGCTGCGCCGCACCGGAAGCGGCACCGCCGTCACGTCCTTCTCCCTGGCTGTGGACCGGGACTTTAAGTCCCAGAGCGGCGAAAAGGAGACCGATTTTATCGACGTGGTGGCTTGGCGCAGCACCGCGGAGTTTGTCAGCAAATACTTCACCAAGGGCCGCATGGCCGTGGTGGAGGGCCGGCTGCAGATCCGCGATTGGACGGACAAGGACGGCGGCAAGCGCAGAAGCGCCGAGATCGTCGCCGACAATGTCTACTTCGGGGATTCCAAACGGGACGGCGCCGGCGATTTCGGCGGCGCACCCGCTTCTTACAGCGCCCCCATGGGCGGCCGCAACGCCGCACCGATGGGCGGACAATCCGATTTCGCCGAGATCGGCGAAGAGGACGGCGAACTGCCGTTCTGACTTTTGATAAAGGAGGAACCATTTCATGGCTTTTGATCGTGAAGCGAGACCCGCTCGCCCCAACCGCGGCAAGCGCCGCAAGGTCTGCCAGTTCTGCGCGGACAAATGCGAGTATATCGATTACAAAGACGCCGCCAAGCTGCGCCGCTTTGTCTCTGAGCGTTCCAAGATCCTGCCCCGCCGGACCACCGGCACCTGCGCCATGCATCAGCGTCAGCTGACCGAGGCCATCAAGCGCGCCCGGCAGATCGCCCTGCTGCCCTACGTCACCGACTGAGGCAGACCGTGACTGAACAAAGGCTCCCCCATCCGCTGGATGGGGGAGCCTTTTTACTGCAGTCCCAGTTTTTTTACGCTATATAAACTTTCTGGTTGTTTTTCCTCTTTTGGCGTGGTACGATTAAACTCGCACCTGTGTGTAGATGGAGGAACGTTTTCATGGTATTGATGCTGCTTGAACAGATCGTACAGCTTTTTCTGTGTATCGTCCTGGGCTGGCTCCTGGTCCGCCTGCATCTGCTGAAGCCGGAGGACAGCCGGGTTCTGTCCAAAGTCTGTCTGTATCTGGTCACTCCCTGCGTCATCATCAACGCCTTCCAGCTCCAGCGTACGCCGGAGCTGCTTCAGGGTCTGGCCCTCTCCCTTGGGGCCGCCATTGGCATCCACGCTCTGTTTTTCATTGCCACGGCCTTACTGCACCGCCCCCTGCGTCTGACGCCGGTGGAACAGGCCTCCCTGATTTACACCAATTCCGGTAACCTCATCATCCCCCTGGTGACTGCGGTCCTGGGGCCGGAGTGGGTCATCTATTGCAGCATGTTTCAGTTGGTGCAGCAGTTTCCCATGTGGAGTCACTGCCGGATTATTCTGAGTGGTGACCGGAATGTCTCGCTGAAAAAAATTCTCCTGAATGTCAACATCATTTCCGTGTTTGTGGGTGTGCTGCTGTTTCTGCTGAACCTGCCCCTGCCTACGGTAATCGCCGGTACCATGAAGTCCATTGCCTCCACCATCGGCCCCCTCAGCATGTTTGTCGCCGGCATGCTCATGGGAGAGCAGAACCTGCTGGCGGTCCTGCGCATCCGCAGCATCTGGAAGGTGGCCTTCCTGCGGCTGATCGCCCTGCCGCTGGTGGTCCTGTGTATTTTCAAATACTCTGGCCTTGCGGCCCTGGTGCCGGATGGCCAGTCCATCCTGATGATCAGCCTGCTGGCAGCAAGTGCCCCTGCGGCGGCTAACGTCACTCAGATCGCTCAAGTTTACGGTCATGAAGGAGACTACGCCGGCGCCATTAATGTAATCACCACGCTTCTCTGTATCGGGACCATGCCGCTGATGGTTCTTCTGTACCAAATGTAAGCAGAACCACAGCTTTTCCGGAAAACGCACAAAGCGGGCCACCCAAAAGGGTGGCCCGCTTTCTTGCTTTAGCGGTTATTCCTCCACGTCTTTCAGACGGTCCACATAGGGGCTGGCGGTGCTGCTGACCTCCGCGGCCTCCTTCTTGAACTTCTCAACATTCAGGGTGCTCTCCCGCACGGGGGTGATGGTGCCGGCGCCGGCCACGCAGCCGCCGGGGCAGCCCATGCCCTCCAGCAGATAGCCGTTGCGCTTTCCGGCCTTGGCCATCATCAGCATCTTCTTGCACTCCCGCAGGCCGTCGCCGTACTCGATCTGTACCTCCCGGGTGGGGTCGATGTGCTTGATGGCCTCTACCACGGCCGCGGCCACGCCGCCGCCCACCGCGAAGCCGCGGCCCATGGAGGTGCCCTCGTTCAGGCCGTCCTCCGGGTCCGCCTCCAGGGTGGTGAAGTCGATGTTCTTGGCATCGAACATGCCCTGCAGCTCCTCAAAGGTCAGCACGTAGTCCACATCCGACCGGACAGATTTCCGGTTGGCCTCCAGCTTCTTGGCTGCGCAGGGCCCAATGAAGCAGATCCGGGCATCCGGATGGTCCTTCTTCACCATGCGGGCGGTGATCACCATGGGGGTGAGGGCCATGGAGATGCAGTCCTTGAACTCCGGGAACAGCTTCTTGGCCATGACGGACCAGGCGGGGCAGCAGCTGGTGCCCATGAAGGGCAGCTTCTCCGGCACCTCCGCCAGGAAATCCTTGGCCTCCTCCACGGTGCACAGGTCCGCGCCGATGGCCACCTCCACCACATCGTCAAAGCCCAGGATCCGCATGGCGGCCTTCAGCTTGGCAGGCGTGGCGGCCTTGCCGAACTGGCCCACAAAGGCGGGGGCCACGCAGGCGATGACCTTGGATCCGCGGTTCATGGCGTTGATGACCTGGAAGATCTGGCTCTTGTCCGCGATGGCGGCAAAGGGGCAGTTCACCAGGCACATGCCGCAGGAGACGCACTTGTCGTAGTTGATCTTGGCCCGGCCCAGCTCGTCGGATTCGATGGCGTCCATGCCGCAGGCTGCGGCGCAGGGGCGCTCAATCTTGCTGATGGCGTGGTAGGGGCACTGGTTGAAGCACCGGCCGCATTTGATGCACTTGTCCTGGTCAATGTGGCAATGCTTGTCCTTGTCCAGATAAATGGCATCCTTGGGGCACACATTCATGCAGGGATGGGACAGGCAGCCCTGGCAGCTGTCCGTAATCCGGATCTGCTTGGGGGGGCAGGCATTGCAGGCAAAGGAGATGATATTGACCAGGGGCTCCTCAAAATATTTGTCGTCGGCCGCGGCCGCCTCCTGGATACCGGCGCTGACGGGCGTCTGCTCGCCAGCGGGCTGCAGGCTCATGCCAAGGGCCAGCCGCACCCGCTCCTGGACAATGGCCCGCTCCAGAAACACGTCGTGGCGGTGGCGGGCCACCTCTCCGGGAACGATGGTGTAGGGGATCATGTCCACCCGCTTCAAATCCCCGCCCTCATAGGCCAGGCGGGCCACTTCGGTGAAGACATTGCGGCGGATCTCATCCACCGCGCTGTGTACGCCTCTCATTCTTTTTTCCTCCATTGTTCACCGGGCAGTCGCATTCTGAACCCGGCTACTTAGAATTGCGGAATCATTATATCGGAAACACCGGCTGTTTGCAAGAACAAGTCGGCGGAAAGTCCTGGACCGGCCGGATCTTTCCGTCTTTTTCGCCCTTTTCGCGCAAGGCAGCGTGCGGCGGAGGACGCCTGGTCATGGACGCCCTCCGCCGCACGCAGAGAGAAAGGAAATGAAAAATGAAAAAAGAGAGGGGGGATCAGTTATCCTTTTTGGAGGATGTCTGTATCATACCCCCAAAATCTAAAAACAACCTTTAAAAAGTTTGAACAGTTTATGAAGTTCTGTTCATTCTTTCAGATAGTTTTCAGTTTCTTTTTTTATACTGTGAAAGCTGACTGGGGCGGGCCCTGCCCGTCTCCATTCCTGAAGGAGGTTATTTGTGTGATCGAGGTCAAAAACCTTGTGAAGCGTTATGGCGACCACTATGCGGTGAACCATCTGAGCTTCACGGTGGAGGACGGCCAGATCTTCGGCTTCTTGGGGCCGAACGGCGCCGGAAAATCCACCACAATGAATATCATGACCGGCTATCTGGCGGCCACGGAGGGACAGGTCCTGGTGGAGGGCCACGATATTCTGGAGGAGCCGGAGGCCGCCCGTGCCTGCATCGGCTATCTCCCCGAGATCCCGCCGCTGTATCCTGATATGACGGTGGAGGAGTACCTGCGCTTCTGCGCGGAGCTGAAGAAGATCCCCAAGGAGCAGCGGACGGACCAGCTGACGAAGGTCCTGGCCCTGACCCATCTGGAGGATATGAGCGCCCGGCTGATCCGGAACCTGTCCAAGGGCTACCGCCAGCGGGTCGGCCTGGCCCAGGCCATCCTGGGCTTCCCCAAGATCATCATTCTGGACGAGCCCACCGTGGGCCTGGATCCCAAGCAGGTGGTGGAGATCCGGGATCTCATTCGGCATCTAGCAAAGGACCACACCGTGATCCTCAGCTCCCATATCCTCTCTGAGATCCGGGCGGTATGCGACCGGGTCCTCATCATCCGCAAGGGCCGGTTTGTGGTGTGCGACACCCCGGAGGACCTGGAGGAGAAGCTCTCCGCCGGAGGCTCCCTGGAACTGACGGCAAAGGCCGCGCCGGAGGCGGCGGAGGCCGTGCTGGACCGGGTGGCGGGCATCACCGGCCGGACCCTGCTGGGGCGGACGGAGGACACAGCCCGATTTGCCATCCACATGGAGAGGGACATCCGGGAGGCGCTGTTCTTCGCCTTTGCAGAGGCGGGGCTGCCCCTGCTGGAGCTGCGGCCCCGGACGGCCTCTCTGGAGGAGGTCTTCCTGGATCTGACGGACGATAACGATACGGTGGCCGCCCGGGCGGCGGCGCTGTTCCAGACCTCTGTGGAAACTGCGGAAAAGGAGGCGGTCGGCGATGAAAGCGATTTATAAGCGGGAGGTCAGCTCCTATTTCAACTCCATGATCGGCTGGATCTTCGTGGCGGTTCTGACGGTCTTCATCGGCATCTATTTCTTTGCCTACAACCTGTTTCAGGGATACCCCTATTTCTCCCTCTCTCTGGGCTCCTCTCTCTTCATTTTCATGGTGGTGGTCCCCATTCTCACCATGCGCTCCATGGCGGATGAGCGCCACACCAAGACGGACCAGCTGCTGCTGACGGCGCCGGTATCCGTCACCGCCGTGGTGCTGGGGAAGTACTTCGCCATGCTGACGGTGTTCGCCGTGCCGGTGGCCATTGCCTGCCTGTGCCCCCTCATCATCGCGCTGAACGGCACGGCCTTCCTGTTGGCGGACTACGGCGCCATTCTGGCCTTCTTCCTGCTGGGCGCGGTGGAGATCGCCGTGGGCATGCTGATCTCCTCTCTGACGGAGAGCCAGATCATCGCCGCAGTGGGCACCTTCGGCCTGCTGCTCCTGCTGTATCTGTGGGACGGCCTGGTGGGCTTTCTGCCCTCCACCGCCGTCGGGTCTCTGCTGGGCTTCTTCGTGGTGCTGATCCTGGTGTGCTTCCTCATCAACGCCCTGTCCAACAACTGGAAGGTCACAGCCGGCGTGCTGGTGGCCGGCGCCGCGGTGCTGATCGCCTTCTACCTGCGGGACTCCTCCGTCTTCGCCAACCTGCTGCCGGATGTGCTGGGCAAGTTCTCCCTGCTCTCCGCCTTCGACAGCTTTTCCACGGACCACGTCTTCGACGTGCCCGGGATCCTGCTGTACCTGTCCATCAGCGCGCTGCTGGTCTTTCTGACCGTCCAGGTCATCCAGAAGCGCCGGTGGAACTGAGAGGAGGCGTGTGAATATGGAACATCGTGATTGGAAAAACAGCCTGCAGGAGACCGCGGGGCGCCACGCCTCCCGCAGGGGCGCCTTCTCCGCCGGACTGACGGCCCTGGCCGTGGCGGCAGTGCTGGTGTTCAACCTGCTGGCGGCACAGCTGCCGGAGCAGTGGGCCCAGATCGACCTGACGGGCAGCGGGATCTACAACATCAGCGAGACCTCTCAGGACTACCTGGCGGGGCTGGAGGATGACGTGGTGATCCACGTGCTCACCGACAAGGACACACTGGATACCCGGATCGTCCGCTTTCTGGACATCTACGCAGATCTCAGCGACCACCTGACCCTGGAATACACCGACCCCACGGTCTATCCCTCCGCCCTGTCCCAGTACGGTGTGGGGGCGGATACCATCGTGGTCACCTGCGAGGCCACCGGCCGGCAGGAGTCCTTTGACATCAGCGACATAATCGGGTATGATATGATGTCGTATTACTATTACGGCACCTATACGGAGACGGACTTCGACGGGGAGAGCCTGCTGACCTCCGCCATCGACAGCGTGCTCACCGGCGTGACCCGGATGGTGTACGAGACCACAGGCCACAACGAGACCGCCGTCCCCATCAGCGTGAAGGAGCGGTTCACGCGGCTCCACATGTCCGTGGAGCGGGTGAACCTGCTCACCGACGGCGGCATCCCTGAGGACTGCTCCCTGCTGATCCTCAACGAGCCGGACCAGGATCTGGCGGACGATGAGCTGGATATGATCCTGAACTATCTGGCGGAGGGCGGCCAGGTGATCTACAACATGGCCGGTGAGCTGGTGGACCTGCCCAACTTCAACGCCCTGTGCGCCGCCTATGGAATGCAGGTGGCGGACGGCATGATCGCGGACACCTCCCAGGGCTATCAGAACAACCCCTATCTGTTCTTCGCGCAGGCGGACACCTCTGTGGATGCGGCCAGCAGCCTCACAAGTGATTCCATGGTCCTGTTTTATGCCTCCCGGGGCTTCACCCTGGCGGATCCCACCCGGGACACCATCACCGTCCAGCCCTTCCTAACCACCACGGAGAACGGCTATGCCGTGCTGGACGCGGACAACATGACCCAGGGGACCTATGTGGTGGGTGCCGTGGCCACGGAGGAGATCAGCGAGGACACCACCGCCCGGCTGACGGTCTACGGCGCGGACACGCTGATCAACACCGATGTGACCAACAGCTTTACCAATGTTGACAACGTGGATCTCTTCATCCACTCCGCCACTGTGGGCTTTGACGATGTATCCGCCATCTCTGTGGAGCCGGTGAGCCTGTTGACGCCCACCAATACCATCACGACCGGCGGCATCTGGGGCCTGCTGTTTATCCTGGTGATCCCCGCGGCGCTGCTGATCTACGGCTTTGTCCGCTGGATGCACCGCCGGAAACTGTGACGAAGGAGCATACAAGCATGAATCGAACACAGAAGAAGACGCTGGTTCTCCTGCTGGGGATCCTGGTGGGCCTGGGCATCCTGCTGGCGGTGGTCTCCGCCGTCAAGCGGTCCAGCGCCCAGCGGGAAGCTGAGGAGGCCGCCGCCCAGGACGCCGCCAGCGTCATCACGGAGACGGAGGCCGCCTATTCGTCCCTCACCTATGACAACGGCAACGCCACGCTGTCCTTCCATCTGGACGAGGCGGGCAAGTGGGTCTGGTCCGACGACCCGGAGTTTCCCCTGGACGACTCCACCATCCAGTCGATCCTGACCCTTCTCACCAACCTCAAACCCCAGCAGACCATTACAGAGGGCGATACGCTGGAGGCCTATGGCCTGGACCAGCCCTTCGCCACCCTGACCGCAGCCAAGCCGGACGGCGGGACGCTGACCATCTCCCTGGGCAACACCACTACGGACGGCAACAGCTACTATATGCTGATGAACGAACAGGAGAGTCCGGTGTATATCATCTCCAACTCCCTGTACACCGAGATGTCCAAGACCATCTATGACATGTGCGACCTGCCGGAGCTGCCCCAGCTGACGGAGGAAAACCTCCAGTCCGTCACCGTTGAGGGCGCCGCCAGCACCCTGTTGCGGCCCATCGACAAGGAGACCTCCACCGACGAGGAGACCGGGGAGGAAACGGTTACCGTCACCTGGGCTGCCAGCGGCGAGGACGTCACCGGCAACGCGGACACCGCCTCTCTGCTGGCGGAGCTGGGGGCGCTGACCTTCACCAAATGCGTGGACTACAAGCCCACAGACGAGGCCGCTGCCCTGTGCGGCTTTGACGCACCCCAGGCCACGGTTACCATTCTCTACCTGAACGACACCGGTACCGAGGGGACGCTGACCCTGACCTTCGGCAGCGAGAACCTGGACCAGACCGGCTACTACGTCCGCATGGAGGGGGATTCCACCATCTACCAGATGGACACCGCTTCGGTGGACACCATTCTCTCTGTGGCGGAGAATGGCCTGACTGCGGCGGACGCCACGGGCGAATAAACTCGATCTCGTTTCCCATCCGTCTCATCTGACCAGGGGGGAGCCCCCGGGCTCCCCCCTGTGTGGCGCTGCCGGCAGAAACGGCGCGCGATCCTGCAAACGGAGGTGATTTCATGCGCGTACTGGTGGTGGAGGATGAGGTCCGCCTGGCCGCCACCCTCCAGGACCTGTTGGAGCTGAACGGCTATACGGTGGACGTCTGCCACGACGGCGAGGCGGGGCTGGACAACGCCCTGACCTCCATTTATGACGTGATCCTGCTGGACGTGATGCTGCCCAAGCTGGACGGCTTCACCGTGCTGCGCCGCCTGCGGGCGGAGGGCAGCACCACGCCGGTGCTGATGCTCACGGCCCGGTCCGAGCTGACGGACCGGGTGAACGGGCTGGACTCCGGTGCGGACTACTATCTCACCAAGCCCTTTGAGCCCAAGGAGCTGCTGGCCTGCATCCGGGCCCTGACCCGCCGCCAGCCGGAGCTGCGGCAGACTGATGCCCTGAAATACGGAGACCTGCGGCTGGAGAAGACCTCCTTCACCCTCTCCTGCGGCGAGCGCTCCGTGCGGCTCAGCCGGAAGGAGTTCGACATGATGGAGATGCTGATGCTGAACCAGAAGCTGGTCATCACCAAGGAGAAGCTGCTGCTGAAGGTCTGGGGCTATGAGTCCGACGCAGAGGACAACAATGTGGAGGTCTACATCTCCTTCCTGCGGAAGAAGCTGGACCATCTCCACTCCCAGGTGAAGATCCGCACGATCCGCATGGTGGGCTACTGCCTGGAAGCGCCTGAGGAGGCGTAGTTTTCCACAAAGTCCACATTTTTCCACTTTTCCACAGAGTTTTCGACAGGAAGGGGGCGATCCTCCCATGATCCGAAAATTGCAGATCAAATTCGTGGCCATGTGCATGATTCTGGTGACCGCGGTACTGGGCGTGGTATTCACGGCTGTGTTTTTCTCCGCCAAGCAGAACATCGAGGTCATCAGCCATCAGGTGCTCCAGCGGGTCATGGAGGACGACACTCCCAGCGGCCGGCCGGATCTGGGGCTCAACCGGGGCGGGGAAGACGTTCTGCTGCCCTATTTCACGGTGAATCTCTGGGACCGCAGCGGAATCTACGAGGCCTTTGTCACAGGCGGGACCTATTCCAATCTGCAGGACACACAGGAGCTGCAGACCATTCTTACCGACTGTCTCCAGCAGAACCGGCCCGAGGGCACTATCCACAGCTACGGCCTGCGGTATCTGCGCCGGGACTATGGACTATACGAGCGCATCGCCTTTGTGGACATGTCCATGGAGCAGGCCACATTGCAGGAGATCATGGGCTCCTATCTGCAAATCGGTCTGGCGGCGCTGCTGCTGCTTCTGGGCGTCTCCATCCTGCTGGCCCGGTGGGCCACCCGCCCGGTGGCAAAGGCCTGGCAGCAGCAGCGGCAGTTCCTTTCCGACGCCTCTCACGAGCTGAAGACGCCGCTGACCGTGATCCTCTCCAATGCGGAACTGCTGGAGGCGGCGCCGCTGGAGGACCGCCCGGCCCGGTGGGCGGACAACATCCGCTCCGAGGCCGGACAGATGAAGTCCCTGGTGGAGGAGATGCTGACCCTGGCCCGGGCGGACAATGCGGTTCCCACGGCGGTGATGGGGGAGGTCTCGCTCTCCGACCTGGCCACGGACTGCGTACTGGCCTTTGAGCCGGTGGCCTTTGAGGCGGGAAAGCCCCTGGAGAGCGACATCACCCCCGACGTGACCGTCACCGGCGACGCCGACAAACTGCGCCAGCTGATCGGCGTCCTGCTGGACAACGCCATCAAGTATGGGCAGGCGGGGGGTACCATCAGCCTGACCCTGCGGCGCACAGACCGGCAGGCCCGTCTGCTGGTATCCAACCCCGGCGATCCCATCCCGCCGGACCAACTGGGCCGCCTGTTCGAGCGATTCTACCGGGCGGACGCCTCCCGGGGGGAGCAGTCCGGCTTCGGCCTGGGGCTGCCCATCGCCGCCTCCATTGCGACGGAGCACAAGGGAACTCTGAAGGCCGAGAGCGACCAGGCCTCCACCCGGTTCCTCTTCTCCATGCCGCTGAAAAAGTGAGCCATTGAAAAGAAGGGCTTTCCTTCCCGGGAGGGCCCTTTTTTTGTGCCGCTTGAAACCGTAAGAAATCTGTAAGAAATTTCTCCGGGTGTTTGTAAGAATTCCCTGGTATGCTACAATCAGCTCAAGGAGGGATCGAGATGAACGCGTGCATTCTGGTGGTAGACGACGATCCGGAGATCGTGGGGGCCATCGCCATCACCCTGGAGCGGGAGGGCTACCGGGTCCTGCGGGCCTATGACGGCATGGAGGCTCTGGATCTGGCCCTGGACCCGGCGGTGCGGCTGATCCTCATCGACGTGATGATGCCCAAGCTGGACGGGCTGTCCGCTCTGCTGCGGATCCGGGAAAAGCGGAACCTGCCGGTGATCGTCCTCTCCGCCAAAAGTGAGGACACGGACAAGATCCTGGGCCTCTCCATGGGGGCGGACGACTATGTGACCAAGCCCTTCAACCCCCAGGAGCTGGCGGCCAGAGTCCGGAGCCAGCTGCGGCGGTACACCCTGCTGGGGGACGTCCACGCGGAGGAGCGGCAGGGCCTCATCGTCAACGGGCGCCTCACCTACGACCCGGACCGCCGGGAACTGCGGGCGGATGGGGAAGCGGTGAAGCTCACCGCCACGGAGACAAAGATCGTGGACCTGCTGATGCGTAACCCCGGCCGCATCTTCCCGGCGGAGGAGATCTACCGCCGGGTGTGGGAGGGGGAGTGCTACGCCCCGGAGAACACGGTGATGGTCCACATCCGGCGCATCCGGGAGAAGATCGAGCTCAATCCCAAAAAGCCCGAATATTTGAAGGTGGTGTGGGGCATTGGCTACAAAATGGAAAAAAAGGCTTAGCGTTCTGGTCCTCTGGCTCTGGTTCTTTCTGCTCCTGGTGAGTCTGGTGGGGAGTGCCATCACCGGCTGGAACCTCATCCCCCGGGGGCTGGGGCCGGCGGACGCCTTCCGGACGGACTATCAGGACACCGCCTACTTCCGGCGGCTGCTCACCGACTACTTTTACAGTCTCTACAACCATGTGGAGCGGAACTCCTTCAGCGACCCGTGGCACGGGGCCTCGGTGGACCCCAATCTGCTTTACCAGGCGGTGCTCCGCACGGAGGACGGCTTCACCTACTACTTCCGCAACACGACTCATGCCCTCTCCCGAGGGTTACCGGAGGGCTTCAACTTCCTTCTGGTCTATGAAAACGGCCGGGTGACCATCACCAAGGACGGGGAGGAGCTGGATGTCTACGGAAATGGCTACCACACCTCTGAAAGCCTGTGGGACCTCCCTGGCTACCTCAATGACGGCACCGCCTCCCAAAGTTCCGACGGCATCACCATCTACCTGGCAGCCGCCGCCGAGCCCATCGACACGGGCTGGTGGAACCCCATGTGGGCGGTGGTGAAGGATCTGCGGTATGTCCGGTACGGCTATCTGGGCCTCTTCGGGGCCTGGGCGGGGACCCTCCTCTGCCTGACCCTGTCGGTCACGCTCCGGAAGGTCCGACGGGAGGCCCGGGCCGATCTGGCCAAGTGGACGGCCAAGGTCTGGTTCGAGGTCAAGCTGGCCGCCGTGTTCCTCCCCCTGCTGGTGTTCTGGCCCTCGCTGGCCATCGGCTTCTTTTGGGGAAATGGCGGCCTCTGTGCCATCCTCCTGGCGGTCCTTCTGGCCCTGGTCTGGCCTCCGATGCTCTACCTGGTGGGCTGCGACCTTCGGCACAACCCCAAGCCCTGGCGCAACAGTCTGTGCGCCCGGCTTCTGTCCAGAGGGTGTCGGGCCGCCGGGGCCCTCTCGGCCCGGCAGGAGGCCGCCTCCAGCACGCCGGAGGCGCCGTTTTTGGCCCGCCGGTACTGGTAGTGCTGGGTCTCCAGGGTGGTGGAAATCAGGTTGCCGATGGCGTTGTCGTCTTCAATGATCAAGATTTGAGGTTTGTTCATCGGTGTTCACCTCCGCAAGTGGTAGTGTAAAGCTGAAGATAGCGCCCTTGGGATAGTTGTCCTCCACGGTGATGGAGCCGCCGTGGGCCTGCACGATGGAGCGGCACAGGGACAGGCCCAGGCCCAGGCCCCGCCGTCCGTCGCCCCGGGCGTTGTTGGCTGTGTAAAACATGTCGAACAGCTTGGCCTTGGCCTCGTCCGAGATGCCGGGGCCGTCGTCGGCGATGCGCACCTCCACGCTCTCTCCCCGCTTCCGGGCGGACACCTGGACATGGGAGCCGGGGGGCGTGTATTTGATGGCGTTGTTGACGATGTTGATGACCACCTGCACGATCAGGCGGGCGTCCATTTTGGCCATGAGCATGTCGTCAGGCAGCTCCACGGTAATGGTGTGCTCCTTGGCCTTCCGGTCCAGGTGGGTCAGGGCCTCCTGGAACACCTCCTCCAGCAGCTCCGGCTCCATCTTCAGACGGATGGTGCCGTTCTCAATGCGGGAGACGGAGAGCAGGTTCTCCACCAGGTTGGCCAGCCACATGGAGTCGTCGTAGATAGAGGTGTAGAGCTGCCGCCGCTTGGCCGCGTCCAGCACGGAGGCGTTCTCCATGAGGATGCCCGCGTTGCCCGAAATGGCGGTCAGCGGGGTGCGCAGATCGTGGGAGATGG
>OJUG01003252.1_pt1 | contig 15036 bp, 17 predicted proteins | sample 1599841 | NCBI WGS metagenome assembly OJUG01 (sample SAMN04168659, study PRJEB22393) | human gut metagenome | biome: human gut microbiome; feature: stool | host: Homo sapiens | collected 2014-05-12 | reverse complement strand
GGAGACCTACAACAAGTACCTGGAGCGGGGGAGCATCGAGGTGGCCCCCCTGGCCTACATGCGGGGCCGGACCCTGGACGACTCCTTCATCATTCTGGACGAGGCCCAGAACACCTCCCGGGAGCAGATGAAGATGTTCCTCACCCGGCTGGGCTTCGGCTCCAAGATCGTCATCACCGGCGACGTGACCCAGATCGACCTGCCCGCCGACAAGGTCTCCGGCCTAAAGGAGGCCATGCGGGTGCTCAACGGAGTGGAGGACATCGCCATCTGCCGCCTCAGCGGGGCCGACGTGGTCCGCCACGTCATCGTCCAGCGCATCATCAAGGCCTATGAGGAGGACGAAAAGAGGAAGGGAAAGCGATGAACCACGAAATTCTGATCGAGACCGAGGTGGACGGGGCGGAGCCCTATGCCGGGCTGCTGCGCCGGGTGATCCCCGCCGCGCTGGAGGCGGAGGGGGTGTCCTTCCCCTGCGAGGTGGACGTGCTGTTCACCGACGACGAGGGCATCCACGCCATCAATCTGGAGCAGCGGGGCGTGGACCGGCCCACCGACGTGCTCTCCTTCCCCATGTTCCAGCTTACCCCCGGCGCACCGCCCACCCTGGACGACGTGGAGGCCGACCCTGGCACCGGACTGGTCCCTCTGGGGGACATGGTGCTCTCCCTGGAGCGGGCGGAAGCCCAGGGGGCGGAGTACGGCCACGGCGCGGAGCGGGAGGCGGCCTACCTGGCCGTCCACTCGGTGCTCCACCTGCTGGGCTACGACCATGAGGCCGGCGGCCTGGAGGCTGTGCGCATGCGCGAGAAGGAGGAGGCTGTGCTCATCCAGCTCGGCCTGCCGCGCACGGTTTCCTATACCAGCGATGAAATTTGAGCAGCTGACCCGCTTTGCGCGGGGCTTTGTCTATGCCTACAACGGCATACGCGCCGCCATACGGGAAGAGCGCAATTTCCGCTTTCATCTGTGTGCGGCGCTCTATGCCTTTGTGGCAGCCTACTGGGCGCAGCTGCCTGCGGTGGAAACAGCTCTGATCGCACTCTGCGTGGCGGCGGTGTTGGCGTTGGAGCTTGTCAACTCCGCGATTGAGCGCGCCGTGGACAAGCCCGACACCACCCACTGGTGGAGCGCAGGCGCGGCCAAGGATATGGCCGCGGGTGCAGTGCTCGTCATGGCGGTGGGAACGCTGATCGTGGCCCTCTGCGTGTTCTGGCCGCGGCTGGGCACGCTGTGGGCTAACTTTACGCTGCGCCCCACACGACCGGTGGGACTGGTGCTGACGCTGGTCATCTTCTGCAAATTCATTTTCCGTTCTTCCAACTCAACAGAGAAAGGCAAACAACCGAATGGCAAAACCGATTCCTGAAATGCCGTCCAGCGTCTTTGTGGCGCTGGTGGGCCGCCCCAACGTGGGCAAATCCAGCCTGACGAACTACCTTGTGGGCGAAAAGGTCGCTATTGTGACCAAAAAGCCCCAGACGACCCGCAGCCGCATTACCGGCGTCATCACCAAGGGCCCCGTGCAATATGTGCTGATGGACACCCCCGGCATCCACGCTGCCCGCAACAAGCTGGACGCCCGCATGACCCAGACCGCTGCCGCCAGCCTGAAGGACGTCGATGTGACGATGATGCTGTTTGAACCGGCAGGGGAGTTCACCGACGCCGAGCTGACGATGGTCAAGGCGCTGCAAAAGGGCGGCCCGGCCATTGCCGTTATCAACAAGGTGGACCTGCTGGATAACTTTGCCGCGCTGGAAGCCCGCAAGAAGCAGCTGGAGGAGTTCGGCTGCTTTGACCACATCGTCACGATCTCGGCTAAGGACGGCACGGGCTGCGATGAACTGTTTGCCATGCTCAAGCCCTACGGCAACGAGGGCCCGCACTATTTCGATGATGACGCCTTCACCGATATGCCGGAGAAGGAGCTTGTCGCAGAGCTTGTGCGCGAGAAGGCACTGCTTTTCCTGCGTGAGGAGGTGCCCCACGGCATCGCCGTCGTTGTCGAGCGGTTTAAAGAGCGCCCCGACAAGGATCTCATCGACATTGATGTGGACATCTACTGTGAGCGCAAGAGCCATAAGGGCATGATCATCGGCAAGGGCGGCCAGATGCTGAAAAAAATTGCCTCCGCCGCCCGCATGGACATTGAGGAACTGCTCGGCGTCAAGGTCAACCTCCAATGCTGGGTCAAGGTCCGCGAGGACTGGCGCGATAACGAACTGCAGCTGAACTCGCTGGGATTTGCGAAGCCGTAATGATGCTGCACGGCGTAGGGGCGGGGCATGCCCCGCCCGCAGCCTACCCGTTATAGAGCATTATCCGTAAGGCCGCGGGCCGGACATGTCCGGCCCCTACAGCAACCGCAAATTTATTTTATTCCCCATTCCGCCAACATCCCCGCGCCCCCTCTGCTACACTGTAGCCATGGGGGTGAACGGCATGGACAAAACGGCGGACGACTGGCGGCGCTTTGCGCAGACAGGCAGCATTTACGACTATCTGACGTACAAAAATCAACAAAACACAGCACGGGAGGACGTATATGCAGGTGGCAACAACGGGCCTTGTGCTGCGGCAGGTCAAGGTGGGCGAGGCAGACCGGATCCTGACGATCCTGACGCCTAACCTCGGCGTGGTGTCGGCGTCGGCCCGCGGCAGTCTGCGGATGAAGAGCGCCCTGTTCAGTGCAACAGGGCTGTTCTGCTACTCGGAATTCACGCTCACCAGCGGGCGCAGCCACTATTTTGTGGACACTGCGCAGGTCAAAAAGGTGTTCCACGGAATCTCCGCGTCCATTGAAGGTATGGCTCTGGCCAGCTACATGGCGGAGATCGCGGCGGAGCTTTCCCCCGCGCCGCCCGAGGCCGACGCCCAGCTGCGCCTGCTTCTCAACTGCCTGTATATGATCAGCGAGCGCCACTATCCCTGCGCGCAGCTCAAAGCCATCTATGAGCTGCGCGCCCTGACGCTGGCGGGCTATATGCCGGACGTGCTGGCCTGCGCGGGCTGCGGTAAATACGACGGGGGAGAGTTTTACCTTGACCCTGTCGAGGGCCGTCTGCTCTGCGCCGACTGTGCCGAAAAAGCGCACCATATCACGAATCTGGACAACGGCGCACTGTACGCCCTGCGCCATATCTGCCTGGCCGAGGATAAAAAGCTGTTCGGGTTCAAAATCTCGCCCGAGAGCTTACAGGAGCTTTCCCGCACCAGCGAGCAGTACACGCTGGCGCATCTGGAGCATGGGCTGAAAAGCCTGGATTTTCTCAAATCTGTACTTGAATAAGGAGACCTAAACCCTGTTATGGATACCGCCTATAAAACAACACTGGAGCTGGACAAGGTCCTGAACCGCGCTGTACAGCTCTGCGCCTGCCAGGAAACGAAAGAAATGATGCAGGCGCTGGAGCCGGCCCCCACGATTGAGGATGAGCGCTACGACCTGACCCAGACCAACGCCATCAACGCGCTGCTCATCAAGAACGGCAGTCCCCGCTTCGGCAGCGTGCGCGAGGTGCGCCGCATCGTTGCCCACGCCCGCAAGGGGGGCATCCTCTCGATGGGTGAGCTGCTGGAAATTGCCGCGACCCTGCGCAATTTCTCGGGCCTGTCCCAGTGGTACGGCCTGAGCGAGCATGAGATGCTGCCCACCGACGACCTGTTTTTTGCGCTGGCCCCGCAGCCGGTGCTGGAAAAGCAGATTTCGGAGAGCATTATTTCTCCCGATGAGATGGCCGACACTGCCAGTGTGACCCTCCACGATCTGCGCCGCAAAATCCGCCAGACCGAGGATTCCATCCGCACCAAGCTCGATAACATCATCCGCAACTCCACCACCAATAAATTTTTGCAGGATGCCGTCGTTTCCCTGCGCAATGGCCGCTACGTCGTGCCCGTCCGCGCCGAGTACCGCGGTGAGGTCGGCGGCGTCATCCATGACGTCTCGTCCACCGGCGCAACGGTCTTTGTAGAGCCTACCGCCGTCGTCGAGGCCAACGCCCGCATCATGCAGCTGCGTGCGCAGGAGCAGGAGGAGATCACCCGCATCCTGACCTCGTTCTCGACGCAGGTCGGCTCGCTGGAGCCGCAGTTCACCTACAGCTATGACGCGATGCTCAAAATCGACCTGCTGCTGGCAAAGGCCCGGCTGGCTGTGGAGCAGAACGCCTTTATGCCCGCCGTCAGCGACACGGTGCACTTCAAGCTGAACAAGGCCCGCCACCCGCTCATCGACAAGAAAAAGGTCGTGCCTGTGGACATCGAGCTGGGCAGCGAGTACGACACCCTCGTCATCACCGGCCCGAACACCGGCGGCAAGACCGTTTCGCTCAAAACCGCGGGCCTTCTCAACGCGATGGCCCAGTACGGCTTCCTGATCCCCGCGCACGAGAGCAGCATCGTCTGCCATTTTGACGAGTACCTTGTGGACATCGGCGACGAGCAGAGCATTGAGCAGAGCCTGTCCACCTTCTCCGGCCACATGAAGCGCATCAGCGGCATTCTCGACCTGGCGGGCCACGCCACGCTGACCCTGCTTGACGAGCTGGGCGCGGGCACCGACCCTGCCGAGGGCGCGGCGCTGGCCGTCAGCATTCTCGAGCAGCTGCGCCGTCAGGGCAGTCTGCTCATGGCCACGACCCACTACGCTGAGCTGAAGGTCTACGCGCTGGAAACGCCCGGCGTCGTCAACGCCAGCTGCGAGTTCAACGTCGAAACGCTGATGCCCACCTATAAATTGAGCGTCGGCGTGCCGGGCAAATCGAACGCCTTCCTCATCAGCGCCAAGCTCGGCATCCCGCAGGAAATTATCGACGCCGCACGCAATCACATGTCGAACGACGATAAGCGCCTCGACAGCGTGCTGTCCCAGCTGGATGACCTGAAGGTTCAGCTGAAGAACGCCCAGGCCGAGGCTGAGCAGGCCCGGTATGAGGCGGAGCACGCGCTGGAAAGTGCCGAGAAGAAACGCGACGACCTGATCAAAAAGGGTGAGGAAGAACTCGAAAATGCCCGCCGCCAGGCCCATGACCTGATGCAGCAGGTGCAGAACGAGGCCTACAGCCTGACCGACGAGCTGCGCCGCATCCAGAAGGACGAAAAGACCAGCGCTGCCCAGCGTGCTGTCCGCGCCCGGGAAATTGCCCGCAGGGACACCGAGACACTGCTGAAAAAGACCGACGCCAAGCCGCAGCCCGTAAAGGAGTTTGTGCCTTTGAAGGAGGTACAAATCGGGCAGGAGGTCGTTATTGCAGACCTCGGCCAGACGGCCACTGTCACCGCGCGGCCTGACCGCAACGGCATGGTCGAGGTGCGCGCCGGCATCATGAAAACGAAGGTGCCGCTGACGAACCTGCGCGCGCCCGATAAGATGGAGAAGCGCAAGCCGGCCGAACCGCGCCGCTCGACCCGCGTGCAGCTCGACAAGAGCCGCAAGACCAGTATGGAGCTGAACCTGCTGGGCTACACCGTGGACGAGGCCCTGAACGAGGTGGACAAGTTCCTGGACAGCGGTATGCTGCGCGGGCAGTCCACGCTCTATATCATCCACGGCAACGGCACCGGCGCGCTGCGCACGGCCATCCAGAAGCATCTGCGCACCCACAAGGCCGTCAAGAGCTTCCGCCTGGGCCGCTACGGCGAGGGCGAGAGCGGCGTGACCGTTGTGGAATTAAAGTAAAAATCAAAACAATCCGCGTGTTTTGTCTATGGCAATCGTTCACCGCGTTTGCTATGCTAACAGTATTACGATAATCGTTTCAATACTAAATTAACAAGAGAGCGAGTGAACGCTTTGGCTATGGATTACAATAGCACACGCAGCTTTACCATGACGCTGGCACACCGCGCGGTGGGGGACATCCGCCGCGGCGGCTTCCGCCAGCTGCGCAACTATGTGGATATGTGTGCCACACTGGCTAAAAAGCAACAACAGAAGGACTTTTTTGCCTACGCGCAGAAGGCTCTGCAGCGCACGGACAGCTGCTACTACAGCCTTATCCACCGTCTGTTGGATTCCGTGGATGAGGATCGCATCTGCACCGTCGGCGTCAATATGGGCTTTGGCGGGTTGATTTACGGTGCCAGTGAGCTGAAAAAGCAGGCTGACCTCGAAGGTCAGCCCATTGCCTGGATCACGGCGGCCCACTGCGGCGACGAGCGCCTGAGCGAGCTGGTGCCAAAGGCCGCCAGGCACGGCAGCTTTGTCTGGCTGCTGGATGCGACGGACACCGACCCCGCGCAGGTCGTGCTGCTGGCTAAGGCCAACCCGCAGAGCGCCTTCGGTCTGCTGGCTGACCCGTCCGCACTGACCGAGGACTGCGTCAAGACGCTTGCGGCATGCCGCAATCTGGTGGTCATGCCGTTGCTGCAGACGCCGGAGCTGACCCCCGAGGTCTGCCGCGCCGCCCGCCGCCTGAAAGCCCAAAAGATGTTCTATGTGCTGACGGTTCTCATCGATGACGAGACCGCGGGCGAGGTCATGCAGGACGACTGGCTCGAGAGCATGGCGCAGGAGACGCTTTGCTGCATGTGTGCCCGCAAGCCCGGCACATCGGACGAAACCGCCCGGAAGCTGCGCCGCAGCATCGTGAACGGACGCCTTGAGACCGGCAAGCCCGTGCTGCTGCTCGACTGGGACGGCGATGTGCGCTATCTGAACAACCGTATTTCGGAGTATATGACCTTCGGCAGCGTCCTGCCGGAGGGCAGCACCTTCCCTTTGCAGTTGGGCTGACTTCTTGGCCCCCTCTGCGAGGGGGGCTCCCGCCGCAGCGGGTGGGGGAGAGAACCTTACGCCAGCTTGAAATACTTCGGGTTATGGCAAAATTCGCTCCCTCCGGCCCTTCGGGCTGCCTCCCTCGCCGAGGGAGGCAAGTACTGCCGCATAAAATGACAAAAACCGACCCCGTACCGATGCTATGATCGGATACGGGGTCGGTTTATTTTTGCGTTTATTGCGGATCGCCGCGCAGCAGCTTCTGCATGATCTCGTGGTTGAACACCGGGATCGACAGCTCCGACATGTTGGACAGGGCGTTGCTCTTCATGCCGCTGAGCACCCACGGAATCAGGATACCCATCATCGCACCGGCAAAGAACTGCCCGATCTTGCGGGTATCCTCGGCGCTGGCATCGGGGCTCAGCTCCCGCACGTTCTGCTCAAAGATGGAGCGCAGATAATCGAACATATATTGCTGCAGGCTGTTCTGCCCGTTATAGGCAAGGGCATTGCAGTAGAACACCTTGTTTTCCAGAAAATAGGCCTCCAGCGCCGCCAGCAGGGCATTCCAGCTGGAATAGGCGCTGAGCTCCACCAGAAACCGGGTGATGCCGCTCTGGAAATACCAGTTTACCAGATCGTACTTATCCTCAAAATGGTAATAGAAGGTGTTGCGGCCCACATTGGCGTGATCGACAATGTCGTTGACAGAAATTTTCTCCAGCGGAGTCGTGGCCATCAGCTCCTGCAGACTCTGGGCCAGCAGCTGCTTGGTTTGATTGGAACGAGGCATAGCAATCCTCCTGTACGGTAGGTGGTAAAATTACATACCTGCATTATAACACAAATTCGACATAAAGTGCAATGCTTTGTGGGAAGAACAAAAGAAGAACAAAAGGCAAGACCACGCAGACGTTGTATGACAATTTGCGCGGAGTGTTTGGTTTTGCCCGCAGTAGCAGGGTTTCCGAGCTGTCTAGTTGAACATTCCCCGGCTTTTGTCTATGTACACTAAGCCGAAAATAAGCATAAAATAGTGCCATACCAAATGAGTGTCCCAAACGGAGAGAAAAAAGGAGAGCAATCTATCATGCCGATGAATAAAGTGGTTCATGCCGCTCAGCGCGCTGCATTCAGCGCTGCCATTGATTCTGCCATCAAGGCCGTGCGCGGCAAAGGCCCTGAAAATATGGCCGAGCAGGCCGTCAAGCTCGTCAACCTGGCCCAGCCTCTGCTGGCCCACCGTTACCCCGATGCCGACTGGGACAAGGTTCGCGCCTTTGTGTCCGACCCCGGCAGCAAGTGGATGGAGTACGCCTACAAGGCTATCAACGAGATCGACCCCCACATCCTCAAGATGAACACCCTGAACCTTGTGTATGAGGGCATGTTCGCGGGCTATAACTACGTCATGGAGCTGCGCAGGAAGTATGACTGCAACATGCCGTGGATCCTGCTGTTCGACCCGACCTCCGCCTGCAACCTGCACTGCAAGGGCTGTTGGGCTGCCGAGTACGGCAACCGCCTGAACCTGAGCTTTGAGGATATGGACCGCATCGTCACGGAGGGCGAGGAGCTGGGCATCCACTGGTACATGTGCACCGGCGGTGAGCCGACCTGCCGCAAGGAGGATCTGTTCAAGCTGGCCGCCAAGCACCAGAACTCCGTGTTCCATCTGTTCACCAACGGTACGCTGATCGACCAGGCTTTCTGTGACCGCGTCAAGGAAGTCGGCAACATGGCTTTCTTCATCTCCATCGAGGGCATCGGCGATGCCACCGATGACCGCCGCGGCGAGGGCGTCTATGACCGCGTCATGCACGCCATGGACCTGATGAAGGAGAACGGTCTGCTGTTCGGCACCTCCATCTGCTACACCAGCGCCAACTACAAGGCCGTCACGAGTGATGAGTTCATGGATATGCTCATCGGCCACGGTGTACGCTTCAACTGGTATTTCCACTATATGCCCATCGGTGACGGTGCAAACGTTGACCTGATGCTGAACGCCGAGCAGCGCGAGTATATGATCCACCGCGTGCGAGAGATCCGTGGCTACACCGGCGGCAAGCCGATTTTCTGCATCGACTTCCAGAACGACGGCGAGTACATCGACGGCTGCATTGCCGGCGGCCGCCAGTATGCCCACATCAACCCGGCGGGCGACGTTGAGCCCTGCGTCTTTATCCACTACTCCAACGCGAACATCCACGACAAGAGCCTGCTGGAGTGCCTGCAGCAGCCGCTGTTCAAGGAGTACCACAAGGGCCAGCCCTTCAACCACAACCACCTGCGCCCCTGCCCGATGCTCGAGAACCCCGAGCTGCTGGGTGAGATGGTCAGGCGTTCCGGCGCCCACAGCACCGATATGCAGCAGCCGGAATCTACGGACGATGTTTTCCGCCGCTGCCGCCCCTACGCTGACCAGTGGACTCCGTCCGCTGACCGCATCTGGGTCGAGGAGCACCCCGATTGCGCTTCCTGCGCCAGCTGCTCCGCCTGCGCATCCAAGTAAAATCGCATAAATAACATTTCACGCCCCGCTGTGGTTTGCAGCGGGGCGTTTTTGTTTGGTTTGGCTTCCCCCACGGGGGAAGCTGTCAGCGGCCCCGCCCGCTGACTGATGAGGGGGAGCCTTGCCAATACCATCCGCTAACGGGTGACCACGCAAGCCTGCCCCTCATCCGGCCTCGGCCACCTTCCCCACCCGTGGGGAAGGCATTCATCTTGTCAGCTTTTCGCACATCCCACCGTCCGCGGATTTTCTCCCCAACCGGCGCATATAGTGGTAGCATGGCGGCAAAAAGGGGAGGTGGGCGTATCAAAACGGTGGTGTATCTCGATGTGCTGCTGCTGACGAATTTTCTGACGGCGTACCTTCTGCTGCTGGCGGCGGGGGCGCTGAGCGGCCAGCGTGCGCCGTTTGCCCGGATGCTGGCGGGCAGCGCACTGGCGGCGCTCTCGGCACTGATTTTGTTCGCGCCCGAGCAGCCGTACCCCGTGCAGGTCGCGTACAAGGCCGCCACGGCGCTGGGCATCACGGCGGCAGCGTTCGGCTGGCGGAGCAGGCGGCGGCTGGTGACGGCGGCCTGCTGGTACGCGGCGCTGAACATTGCGCTGGCGGGAGCGGTCCTTCTCGTCATCCTGCGCACCGGCACCCGCGTGGCGGATACGGCAAATTTGACGGTCTACCTGCGTGTTTCGCCGTTGCTGCTGTTGGCACTGTCCGGGGCCTGCTGCGCGGCGGTAGAACTGGGCCTGCGGCTTTTCACCCGGCGGGAGGCGCCCACCAAAACCGCAGGGCTGGAGCTGGAGCTCTGCGGCCAGCCCGTCCGGCTGCGCGCGGCGCTTGACACCGGCTGCCATCTGCGCGACCCCGTCACCTGCCTGCCGGTGCTCGTCGTCAGCTACCCGGATGCGAAGGCCCGTCTGCCGGACGCGGTCAACACCTTTTTGGACCAGTGGTTTGCCGGGGCCACCCGGGCCGACCCGCCGCCCGGCACGCGGCTGCGGCTGGTACCCTGCGGCACGGCGGCAGAAAAGAGCCTGCTGCCCGGCTTTGCAGTGCAGGGCATTGGGCTGATCACCGAAAACGGCGTGCTGGGGCTGGGGCGCAGCGCTGTGGTGTTTGCGCCGCGCAGCTTTGGCAGCACCGCCTACGAGGCACTGTACGGAAACGATTTTATGTAAGGGGGTAAATTGCTATGCTCAAGGAGCTGTACCTTTTGTGGCTGCGGCTGGCCGCACCGCAGGACCTGCACTATATCAACGGGGCCGACACCCTGCCGCCGCCCCTGCCGCCGGAGCAGGAGCGCGCCGCCCTGGATGCGCTGACCCGGGGGCAGCCGCAGGCACGGGACCTGCTCATCACACATAATCTGCGGCTGGTCGTGTACATTGCCAAGAAGTTTGAAACGCCCACCGCGGGCATCGAGGACATGATTTCCATCGGCACTATCGGGCTTATCAAGGCGGTCAACACATTCGAGCCGACGAAAAACATCAAGCTGGCAACCTACGCCAGCCGATGTATTGAAAACGAGATTTTAATGTACCTGCGCAAAAGCTCGAACCGGCGGCAGGACGCCAGCATAGACGAGCCGCTGAACACCGACACCGACGGCAACGAGCTGCTGCTGATGGACGTGCTGACGAGCGACGACCCGCAGGTCGGCGAGGAACTGGAGCGCAGCGCCGAGCGCGCCGCCCTGCGCGGTGCGGTGGGGCGGCTGTCGCCCCGGGAACGCCGCATCATGGAGCTGCGCTTCGGCCTCAACCACGAGACGGAGCACACCCAGAAGGAGGTCGCCGACACGCTGGGCATCTCCCAGAGCTATATTTCCCGGCTCGAAAAGCGCATCATCCGCCGCCTGCGCCGGGAGCTGGAGGCAGTGGGATAAAAAACCTGCAGCCCCGTAGGGGCCGGGCATGCCCGGCCCGCGGTCTGCCCGTTAGCAGAACCCCCCGGAAAGCCGCGGGCCGCACATGTGCAGCCCCTACGGGGCAATGCCTTTTACACCACCGCCTCCGCCCGGGTATTCGTCACAAACTCCACCGCCAGCCCGGCGATCATGTTCATCTCGGGCTGCAAAGAGTACAGCAGGTACTCGTACCCCTCCCGCGTCCACGATATACCGGTGATGCGCCCGGCGTTCTGGCGCTGGGTCACGGTGACACCGTCAATGTCGTACTGCTGTACATCCTCAAATGCCAGGTCAAAAAAGCCGGCGGGGTAAAGCATCTGCCCGGTCCTGGCCGTGCGCAGGCTCATGCGGCGGCCCGGCACAATGTCGTAGTCGATCTCCGAGACCTGCCCCTCAATGAGCCAGTAGCGGTAGGGAATGATGGTTTCATTGCTGGGCGCGGACGAGACGCGGAACCTGCCGGTCTGCCCATAGTTGGGCTGTAGATACTCGGTGCGGGTCTCGCGTCCGCAGTGCGCCTCCTCCCGCCGCAGGACCAGCACAAGCACCAGCGCCACCGACACCACGGCCAGCAGCACCAGCGCAAGGACAAACCACAGGGAATCTACCATAAAAATCCCTCCTTTTCCGTATGCTATGCCGCGGCGGTGCGCCGTGTGCAAAATTTACCGGTTTGCCGCCGTGCATACCCGCCCATACTCCCGGTAAATAAAAACTGGGGGTCAGCAGGATGTATGCAGGAAAAGTAGAGCTCTGCGGTGTGGATACGGCGCGTCTGCCCGTGTTGAGCGAGGCCGAAAAAAGCCGCCTCATCAAGGCGGCCCGGGCGGGGGACAGGCAGGCCCGGCAGGAGATGGTGCAGGGTAATCTGCGGCTGGTGTTAAGCGTTGTACAGCGGTTTGCGGGCCGCGGCGAGAACATGGACGACCTGTTTCAGGTCGGGTGTATCGGGCTCATCAAGGCCATCGACAACTTTGACCCGGCGCAGAACGTGCGGTTCTCGACCTACGGCGTGCCGATGATCGTCGGCGAGGTCAAGCGTTACCTGCGGGACAACAACGCCGTGCGGGTCAGCCGCTCCATCCGCGACCTGGCCTACCATTCGATGCAGGCGCGGGAGGAGCTGCAAAAGCAGAACGGGCGCGAGCCGAAGCTCTCCGAAATCGCCGCCCGTGTCGGCCAGAGCCCGGAGAACGTCGCTATGGCGCTGGAATCCGCTGTGACGCCGACGAGCCTGTATGAGCCGGTCTACTCCGACGGCGAGGACAGCTTTGCCCTTCTGGATCAGCTGCGCGACGCCACAGGCGAGGAAAGCTGGATCAGCGACATGATGTTCCGCGACACGGTCAGGGCACTCACACCGCGGGAGCGCCGCATCATTGCCCTGCGCTATCTGAACGGCAAGACCCAGACGCAGGTGGCAAAGGAGATCGGCATCAGCCAGGCCCAGGTCAGCCGCCTGGAAAAGGCCGCGCTCAACCATATCAAGGAGCAGATCTGCAATAATTGATGCCCCAAAGCCTTTGCTTGTGTGCGGTAAAGAAGCAATAGAAGTGTAAAATTTTTTGCCGTTCCTATCCGGCACTTGCGCAAGGTGTCGGATAGGTCGGGCATTATTCGTCGGGAAGTTCTACCTTGCCGACAAAGCTGTAATAAATATCAATGTCCTGTCTGCGTGTGCCGTTCTCGTCATAGCTGCACTCATGGACAACGATTTTTTCAATAAACTCCCGCAGCAGGGTGTGGGTCAATTCCTCAAAGCTGGTGTACTTGCGGACAACTTTCATAAACTTTTCCGCATTGACCGTGGCTTCCTGTGCCTTTGCAAGTTCCGCTTGCAGTTCGGCGGCACGGCTCTTGACCTGTTTTTGCTCGGCTTCATAGTCTGCGGAAAGTTCTGCAAAGCGTTCATCAGAAATACGCCCGGTCACGCTGTCCTCATAAAGCAGCTTGAAGATAGCAGACAGTTCCGCAATTCGCTTTTCGGCTGCGTCCAGTTCCTTTCGCTTGGCAGCGTTGCGGCGTTTGCCACCGTCCTCGTTCTGCTCGATCAGCAGCTTCATAAACTGCTTTTCGTGCTTGGCTGCATAACCATGCAAATCTTCCAAACACGGTGGCATTTTTCGTAAATCTCCCCGTACTCCCTACTACAACGGAACAGACATTTTTGCCAAAAGGGACGGAAAGATTTTTGAAAATGGGCGCAAAAAAGCAGCAAATCTTTTCAGACTTACTGCTTGTGTGCCGCTGTGATGGGCGGTGTGTTATTCAGCTGTTAGCGGTCAAAGTGAAACTTGAACAGGCTTTCTATCAGCTTTTGAATGATATGCTCCTGCATTTCCACATTGATATGACCGTCTATTTTGGAATAGGTGCGGATATATCCGGCGTAATGGGAAAGGACAGCAGCAACGGCTTCCGGGTCGCCCTCGCTTGCCTTGACTATCGTTTCATAGGGGAGTAGCTGGCTCATGGTGCAAGTTCTCCAGTTCTGCCCGTAGCTGCTGCAAAATAATCTGTATGCGCCGCCCGGTGGTGCTGCGTGTCCGTCCGTATTGCTTGCCGATCTCCTTATGGGTCAAGCGTTGGAAGTAGTTTTACCCGCTCCGTTCAGACCGAGAAAACCGTAAATCTCGCCTTTTTTCACATGGAGGTCAATATTGCTTACAAGACTTTTCCCACCAATGGTTTTGGAAACTTGATTTGTCTGTAATATATATTCCATATCTGCAATGGCTCCTTTCTCTTTACCATATATCAAATTGACAAATTATTTTTTACTTTACTCATACCCTTAATATAGTAAACCAACAGCTTCCAACAGCCACGACCGATAAGGTACAATCCAATTCCTGTAATAACACAAATAATAAACACAAGGATAGGGCTATTTACTCCCGAAATACCAATGTACTGAACATAAGGAATACCTAAATTCAATAAATAATCTATCAACTTGACTGCACCTATAATTGGGGTAACAATCCCACATAAGATAAATACAGGGGCGCAAATAGCAAGTGTCGGAATGATTACCAGTCCGGAAAGACTTGCAAGACTGTAATAAGCACAGATTGCAAGAACCCTATTCCAACTAAAAGAGGTGTCCTTTGCAATCAGATCGCCCAAATAGGCTTTGGCTAATTCTTTTGGATTCCCCAGCCGTTCCATAATTTCTTTTGCATTTTTTCCGTTGCTCTGTAATTCAAAGATTTCGCTCTGGATTTCTTTTACAATATCAACACGTTCGGAAATAGGTAAAGGCTTCAAGTACCTTTCAATTTTTTCAAGATAATCGTTCAGAATTTTTTCCATGGTCTTATTCTCCTTTAATCTCATCGACTGTGCTTAACAGATTGTTCCATTCATCAGACATTGCACAGATGTACTCAAGTCCTTTGTCTGTAATGGAATAATATTTTCTTGGTGGTAAGCCCTCAGTGCTTTCCTGCCATGAGGACGAAATATAATCTTCTTTCATCAACCTCCTAAGCAGGGGATAGATAGTGTTTTCTTTTGCCGCCAGAATAGGATATTTTTCTAATGTGCTAATGATTTCATATCCATAGGACGGTCGCTGTTTTATCATCAGCAGAATACAAAATTCAAGCGTTCCTCGTTTGATTTGGGATTTCCAATCATCAATATTCATATACTGTACCTCCTGTGCGTATATCGTACTACACAGTATATTCAAAGTCAATAGTATATCAAATATTTTTTAGAACTTGGTACACAATTTTTCGGAATAGTGGTCTGGCTGTCTTATAAAGTTTTATGTTACTTTACCGCACATGAGCATTCCCCCAAGGGGGGAAAGCCATACAAACCAAAAGGGGCTGTTGCACATCCTCTAAAAAAGAAAGACCGAAGTAAAAGCCAAAAAAG
>OJUG01003233.1_pt1 | contig 15102 bp, 14 predicted proteins | sample 1599841 | NCBI WGS metagenome assembly OJUG01 (sample SAMN04168659, study PRJEB22393) | human gut metagenome | biome: human gut microbiome; feature: stool | host: Homo sapiens | collected 2014-05-12 | reverse complement strand
GTTCCAGTACGAGCTACCCGGCGCAGAGTTGCCATTCTCCGCAGCCAGACCAGCATTCCCGCCATTGTTCAAGTTCGCAAAACGCCACGGGCAGCGAACCCCGGCGGAGTTGGTACCGTAGAAAGCCGATCCCGCGCCTGCATACCCTTTTTATTTTCTTTTCCTGTTAGGTGTGTATGAGTGGTCTTGCCCCTCTGGTCTGCTTACGCAGACCATTCACCCCGCTTTTTACCCGCGCCACAAAGCCGCGGACGACTGTTCCAGTACGAGCTACCCGGCGCAGAGTTGCCATTCTCCGCAGCCAGACCAGCAGCCCCGCCATTGCTCAAGTGCGCAAAACGCCACGGGCAGCGAACCCCGGCGGAGTCGGGACCGCAGAAAGCCGATTTAAAATAAGTCGTCGAAGATCCGCCGATCAACTTCGGAAACAACACACCCAGCTTTGACTTGATAAATGCTTTCACATAGTTCCATCCGGACGGCATACCGGAATATACAATGCCTGTATCTTCGTAGTCCGCTGTGATTGATCCCGACAGTTTCTGACTGTCGCGGCACTGATACACAGTGTAATCAAACCCGCCCGCTTCATTTGCAGTCGTATCATACAGTGGATCCAGCCCGATCGTATACGATCCGTCCAGAACTTCCACGCCAGCAACACGAAGCGGCGTCTTTCCTGCTGTCAGGCTGAATGTGCATCCATCTTTATGTCCCGGCAATGCTTCTGTTGCGCCTGAATGCCACGGCATAGTTGAAATACACGTTGTCGCTGTCGTTGTGATCGTTCCGCTGATGTCGAGATTGATCGCTGTGTATTCTATTCCGCCGAATGTTACTTTTTCGATTGAAGATACTTTCACCAGATCCGCAAGGTTACGCATCCATGCATTCCATCTGTCTTTATTCGACTGTGCGCCCATATCGCCAACCGATACCGTGGATCCGACAATGAATCCTGCTGCCTGACTTGCAGACAGAAGAACCCTTTTCACATTTTCTTCCGGCAACGCCACCATGTACTGATAGTTGTAACTTGTGCATCCTTCTGCAATGTTTGAGTTTTCCAGATCAAAATGTCTTAACTGCCACATACGAAGAATCCATCTTGTATCGCAGTCATTCCACAGTCCTTCATAAATTGTTTTCTGTCGTGCTTTCTGGATCCCTGCCGTTGCTGATGCGAAGTTATATGCCTTGATCCCTGCGCCGGATGTCAACGCGCCTTTGCTGTCCAGACCACCGGGGAATGTTGCGTGCCATGTGATCGGTCGCTTTTTATTTTTCGGATCCACATCCCCAGCATCCGGATAATAGCCGGATCCCCTTGTTGTTCTGAATGAAATATAATCGTATGCACCGTCATTCCATTCTTTAATCCATAATGCAAGCGCAAATGTATATACTGGTGCATCTTCACCAGTGATGTCAAAACCGTCTTCGCCTTCAAAATATGTGATGTTCATGGTTCCGTCTTCCAGTGACAGCGCGTTTGCTCTGATATACCATGTCATCGGATCTTCATCCGCCCAGTCCTCGACCGCTTCAGTATTTTCTGTACAGAGCTGTGCTGCCGCTTTATCTGCCAGATCATCCATCGGTGTCATTTTTGTTATTCCTGATACTGACGGATCATAGCTTCGCAGTGTATACGTCTTTCCATTCCATGCCTGCGCTGCTGCTGTTGCAAACCGTGAAAGCAATTTATACTTGTCTGTTTCTCCTGCTGCCAGCGCACGCGGATACCATGACCAGAAAACCCGTGTTGTATTTGTTCCGTCAAGTAATTGTCTGCACGCAGCGTCAAGTGCTTCCGCCGAATTCTGTCCGCCATTCAGTGCGATCGCTTCCAGTGCCGCCGCCATTCTCTCATGCTGTGCATAAGACGGAAATGATAAATCAATTCCTTCCATTCTTCTTTTCCTCCTGTTTACTCATTGATCGGTGTTAATGCCAGATGCGGGATCCCCCGTTCTGTATAAATTGCATATGCATATTTGATATTTTCATCTTTATCCAACATATATGACGCTTCATTGATCTGCCCCGCAATTTTTACAGCTTCATTTGCCTTATCCAGAACTTCATTCGCCTGCTTCTGTCTTTCCTGTTCTGCCGTGACGCGATCACTTTCTGCTGACACTCTGCTTTTTTCCGCGTTCACACGACCTGTTTCTGCCTGCACTCTGGCTTCCTCTGCCTTCACGCGACCTGTTTCTGCCTGCGCTCTGGCTTCCTCTGCCTTCACGCGACCTGTTTCTGCCTGCACTCTGGCTTCCTCTGCCTTCACACGTTTCGTTTCCTGATCAGCATACTGTTTCATTGTCTTATCGAAGATAGAAAGTTCATCGCCCGAAACGATCGCATCTTCATCTTTCACCTTTGCTTCAATCTCTATTTCAAAAGTGACCGATGTTACCACCTGCATCAGATCTGAAGATTTCACTTCCACTTCACACAATGCCGTTCCCGCTGCTGCCAGTGCCTGACTGTCCAATTCCACCATCACAACATTGTCCGTGAATTCACACGGTGTATATACCCTGTGTCTATCTGGTTTTCTGATGAAAGCTGTGACGCTGGATCCTTCCGGTATCGTGTACGGTTCCCCATGATTCAGTAGTACGGTTTCGACATATCTTGTTGCCCGATCTCCCTGTTTTGCAGACACCATATACTGTTTTGTCCCACCCGACATTTCGATTTCAATTCGCTGAATTACTTTTCCAAGTGCCACTGTCTTCCCTCCTTTCTATAATCCGAGTTTGTTCAGGATCTGCTGCATTGTCACTTCGGATCCATCTGATTTTATAAATTTCACCCCATGCCTGAATATCGCATCAAAAGTAAAATCCACTGCGTTTTCCACGGTTGCCTTCGATCCAAAAGCCACACCGCGCCCACCATGCAAAAAATGCATTGCATATACCGCTGTTGATACGAAGTCAATGACGGTCACTGTATTGAATGTATCTTTCAGCACATAACGAACATCATATGAAAATTCTGTATTCAGATCCCCGCCGCAAACAGTTGTCGCTTCCCCGATCGGAAGTTCTTTTACTGCTGACGTATATGCGCCCTGACTTGAAAGTTTATACTGCATCTGAAGTGTTGCTTTATTCTTTCCGTTGCAGGTTGAATATGTGCTGTCTGTCGTCGCTAAAAAATATACGCCTTCATTTTCCAGTGTTCCATCCTGTCCGCACCTCATAGAATCCACCTGAATCGTCGGCGGATTATATTCCACGACTGTCACTTTTGCAGTTTTTTCTGCCGTCCGTCCTCTTGTATCACGGATCTTCACTGTCACGTCCATGATCCCATAGTCTTCCAACATATATGACTGTGGCAATACAGAAGGCGTTCCATAATATGTCCTGTCATTCAGTTCCATATTGACTGATACAATATCCGCACCGTATGACTTTGTGATATTCGCTGCTGTAATGGCTATATTGCTGTTATGTTCCACAAACATCCCCCACGCCGCGGGGACACGCCCTTTTGTATCCGCGATGGATATGGAATTGATCACCGGGACACAATCATCCGGGACTGTCGCCCTCACCGCAGTATCCCTTGATTGATATACCTGCGATCCAAACAGTACCTGAACTGAAAGTGTACAGGAACCCGCTGTACTGTTTTTTATCTCTTCATTCCAGCTTTTCGGTATAGTATAGCTTGTATTGATCCTTGTCGCTCCGGACGTTTTTTTGTCCAGCGTATACGACTTTGATCCAATCGCCCACTTGAATCTGTACGTTGCATCAGATGACAGTTTCACAGAAAACAGTGAATCTTCATTTGCATTTTCTATATTGATAGGAACTGCCGTCTTTCCATCAATCTCAAATTCCGAAGCCCCCGGATCAAATCCATATGGTGCAAATGATCCCAGATCGTAAAATGAAAAGGTCATTTCTGTTCCTTCTTGTGTCGGATTCTGACCGTATACAATTTTGAAGAATGGTTTTCTGATCGTCAGCTTTGTTCCAATGTTCAGTGTTGCTTTTTTTACCCATGTTCCTTGTGCTACGATGGTATTTAATGTAAAGTAGGAATTCACTGTCCATCTGTATTGTTTTCCATCAATGATCATGACTGATGGCATATCTTCTTTTTTTACGCCCAGCAGCCAATCATCTTCATTTTGCGTGAATGTTACTGATGTGATTGTTGTTACATCTCCGCTGACATTCCCGGTGAAGACAGCCTTCGCATATATACTTGTGACTGGTACTTCTCTTCTTGTCGTACTCATACTTTTACTACCTCGAATATTCCATCATCGTCGATCAGCTGTCTGTATTCCTGCTTCCGTTTTTGCCTTTTGACGCTCTGTGTTGCCGTTTCTTCCACCTGCTCCGCTTCTCTCCATTTCACGCCCATCCCGTACTGTGTGGATATGAAATCAAAGTATCCGCCGTCGTCTGCTGCTCCGACTGACCACCTTCGCACTGCTTCGACATTTTCAATGTGTAGCTTGTTGTACTGCACATATGCCACCGGAATGCCTTCCTGCCTGAATTCCAGTCTTTTGTCGGATAGCAATGTCGAAAACGGCAGTACCCCGCCATCCTGCTTTTTTCCGATCTCCATTCCATCATCCGTGTAATGGAAATATGTTTCATTCTCTCTTCTGAATTCTTCCAGTTCGTCGCCCTGCGATGTCACAGTTTCTTCGACCGACTTAATAGACATATCAAATGAATTTGCAGTCTGATTCAGTGCTGTTGAATATTCATTTGTCATTCTTTCAATGGCCTTTTCATTCAGTTGTGAAGCATAGTCTTTCGCTTCCTGTTCTGCTGCATAGGTCAGATCCCTTTGTTCTGTTCTGACCTGTTGAACCGATGTCATAATCCCACTTTCTGAAGATTTAATTGCAGCCTGCGCCTGTTCGATTGTCCAGTATCCTTCATTCAGCGTTTTCTTTGTCCTTGCCTGTGCCTGATCCACTGCATCGGACTTCATTTTTTCCTCTGTTTCTTCCTGAAGCTGTGCAAAACTCTTTGTCACATTAGAAAGTTCACAGGTGTTTTTATCCGGATGCTGCGGATATTCCGTCATCTTCACGATCCGCTGCTTTTCTTTTGTAGCTTCCGTTTTTGAAATCAGATGCACTGTATCACCGATGTCATATTCCAGAATGCTGTATTCTTTTTTCTGCGATGCCAGATCCGCAACGTCAGCAGTATATGCTGTATACGGTTTCGATGCTGTGTCCAGCTTCGCAGTCGCATCTTCGATCAGATTTTCAGTGATGGTGTATCGTTCATCTTTCCAATATCGCGGAATCACTTTATCTGAATACTGATGATTGTCAATATACGGAACCCCCAGCATAATTTCCGGTGTGATCCCATCTTTTCCCACTGGATAAATTCTTGTGTAGAAATCATATGTATCTGATTTCAGTGTCAACTTCCGCAGGTTTAATCCTTCTATGAAATACGCTCCGCGATCCATTCCGATCGCTTCATATAGGTCTATTCTCTTCTGGATGCTGTCGATCTTACATTCGCATCTGTATGTGTCCATAACCTCCTGAAGTACATCCCAAGCATTGCACGTTTCATCAATGCTGACTGTTCTTCGCTTTGTTACTGTGCAAATTCCAACCGTCCAACCCGTTCCATCAAAAGCGAATTCCAAGCAGGCGCGCGCCTGCTGTGTTACACTCTCAAATCCATACAGAAATTCCTGCGATTCCAGTTCTTCTATATTCAGCTGCGCTACATAACTGTTTTTATTTTCTCCTGTGCTTATTTCCTTCAGAACATATTCATCATCTTTTGTCCTGATATAATATTCAGCCCGCAGATTTTCAATTTCTGATCCTGTTTTCGGATAACTGAATGAAATCTGCTTATCTCCGGATGATAATGTTTTTTCAATTTTCAGATCATCCGGATCATCTATTCCTGCGATTCTCCGATGCTGATCATCATATATCTGAAGCATATATCATCCCCCTTTATAGCCACATCGGGGAATACCTAACTGTCACCCTTGCGCCATTCGTTGAAAACGCAAGGTCATTTCTTCCCGTTTGCAGTTTAGGGAACGCCCACAGATCCACGGATCCGAAAGCGTTATCCCCTTCCTTTGTTATTTTTCCGGTCTTCCCGTTAATCACAATCGTTTCACCATTCATCAGGCTTTCGATAGTGTACGGTTCCCCGTTTAGTGTTATCTTATAGTTTGTCAGATCCACTTTTGCTGTCACTTCAATAATGCAAGGTGTATCCCGGCTTCCTTCTGCGTACAGCTTTCCTTCAAGTTTCTGATCAAATATCACTTCCACTTCATCGTCAAAAAAGAATCCATCAAATTCTAATGTCAGAATTCTTTTTTCCTTTTCAAGCGTTTTTTCGTAATCATCGCCAGTCAGAAACCCTTTGTATTTTCCTTTGAATCCTCTGATTTCTTCCATAATGCAGGACGCCCTGAAATTCTGCATAAAAGATGACATTGTTCTTTCCAGCGTCGCCCTGTTCTTTCCCCTGAAGTATATGGTCATTGTCATAGAACCCAGCGGAATATCTGTGTCGTACTCTGTCGGAAGAAGTGCTTTTGACATCATTTCATAGTTTGCCGTCATCTTCGGGGGCTTTGTTTCTGCCGTCAGCAATGTCGCCCCGTATCTTCTGACGTCAATCCCGTTTATGATCATGCTTTACCTCCTCCGTTTTATTTCATCTGTGAATTTTTCTTCCACTTTTGAATATACTTTCGTTGCCACGACTTCGCCGTCCATTGTTACATAGACATATACCGTTGTTCCCGTCATAATTGCATCCAGCTTTTTATCCAGCATGTCGCCCAGTCTGTCATAGAACTGTTTCAATGGAAGGATTGCTTCTGCTCCCGCTTCTCCTCCTGCCAGCAATGTGTCGCCTGCTGCCCCGAATGCGGTCGGTTTCGTCATGATACCGCCGTTCTTATACCAGCTAATGCTGAAATGTGGAACTGATGGCGGATTCAAACTGAATGATCCGCTGATAGACGGATGCGGCAGTTTCAAATGCGGTAACGACCAGCTGAAGTTGAATTTTGATCGGATCGCACTGATCGCATTTCCTACCGCAGTTTTTGCAGCATTGATCGGTGTTGTGATCGCTGTCTTGATTGCATTCCATGTTGAAGACGTTGCTGATTTCACGCTATTCCATACAGAACTTATCGTTGACTTAATCCCGTTAATCGCAGATGTCACTGCTGACTTTGCGGCATTGATCGGTGTTGTCACCGCTGTCTTCACTGCATTCCATGCCGTCGTTGTTCCTGTTTTGATCGCATTCCAGATTGTTGTCACTGTTGTCTTTACTGCGTTGAATACAGTCTGCACCGTCGTTTTGATCGCATTTACGACAGTCTGCACCGCCGTTTTGATCGCATTCCACACTGTTGTGATGACTGTTTTTATTCCATTCATTACAGGCGTGATCACGCTGTCTTTCATGAAATTCCATGCCGTCTGTACCGCGGACTTTATTGCATTTATCACCGTCGTGAATGTTGTTTTGATGGTATTCCATACCGTCGTGATCGTTGTGCTGATCGCATTCATCACTGGCGTGATGATATTATCTTTCACAAAATTGATTGCTGTCTGTACCGCGCTTTTGATTGTTTCCCAGACACTTATGATCGTATCTCGACAATTTTCCCAGATAAACCGGAACGGTACGGTTATCATTTCAAATGCTGCTTTGATAACTTCCACTATGAACATGATCGCAACCTGAACCACATTCTTTATTGTTTCCCACACATTAGACACGACATCTTTCACAGCATTAAAGATTGTGCTGATCGTATCGTGTACGGTCGTGCAGAACGCCGTCACGTTTGTAACAATTCCATTCCACACCGTTGTGCAGAATGTTGAAATCCCATTCCAGATTCCTTCAAAAAACGAAGATATTCCGTTCCAGATTCCTTCAAAAAAGGTTTTCACTCCATTCCAGACAGTTTCCCAGTTAGTTCCAAACCATCCAAGAAAAACATCCGCTACGCCTTTGACTGCTCCGATTATTGTTGAAAAATATTCTTTCAGACCATCCCAGACGCTTGAAAAAATTCCTTTTACGGCTTCCCACGCACCAGACCAGTCGCCACTGAATACAGCAGAAAATACATCCCATATTCCAAGAATGACATTGAAAGCTGTTTGTAATGCGATTGCAATCGTATTGAAAGCAGCTTCCAGCACTGGCGCAAGTAAATTACAGAATCCGTCCCAGATTGTTTTTATTGCTGACGTCACATCGCTGAATGTAATTCCCAACGCCGACAGTCTTTCACTGATTCCTGCCGCAAATGTCGTGAAGGCATCTTTGATCTTCTGCCAGATCGCCGTGATCGTATTTCTGAAATCTTCATTCGTATTCCATAAGTGAATAATAACTGCCGTAATTGCTGCAATCGCTCCCACTACAATCGCCGCTGGTGATGTAATCAATCCCAGTGCTTTTGTGAATACTCCTGAAAATCCGCCTGCTTTTACAAGTCCGGCTGACAGCGTTCCAAGTGCGCGTGATACATTTGCGCTGAACGTGATCACTTTTCCCAATCCCATCAGCATCGGTGCAAGTGCTGCCACAAACATTCCGATGCGAAGAATTGTTTCTTTTTGTCCTTCGTCCATTGCATTCAGCTTGTCCACAAAGTTCTGAATATGTGTCACAATATCGCGGATTTTTGGCATCAGAATTTCCCCGAAGCTGATAGCAAGTTCCTGAAGCTGTGATATCAGGATCGTGATCTGCCCCTGAAGATTGTCGTTCATTGTGTTTGCCATCTTTTCAGATGATCCATCACAGTTGTCGATCGCTCCTGCCAGCTTTTCAAAATCTTTATCTGATCCGTTTATAATCGCCAGCATTCCGGACATTGCATTCTTTCCGAACAATGCCGCTGCTGCCTGTGCCTGTTCCGCTTCTGACAGTCCTCCCAGTTTCTGCCGCAACTGTTCCATCAGCTCACGCAATGAAAGCATCTTGCCAGAACTATCTGTCAATGATATTCCGTACTTATCCATTGCAGCCGCAACAGTATCTGTCGGCTTCGCAAGGTTCGTGATGGCTCCTCGCAAAGATGTTCCTGCCTGACTGGACTTGATACCTGCATTCGCCATCAATCCGATCGCAAGCGCAGCATCTTCTGCTGTGTATCCTAACGATCCAAGAACCGGGGCTGCGTATTTAAACGTTTCGCCCATCATCGACACATTGGTATTTGCATTCGATGATGCTGCCGCCAAAATATCAGAAAAATGACTGGAATCTTTTGCCGAAAGTCCGAAGGCGGTCAGGGCGTCCGTTACGATGTCAGATGTCGATGCAAGATCTTCGCCCGATGCTGCCGCAAGATTCATGATGCCCTCTAAGCCGTCCATCATGTCCTGCGTCTTCCATCCAGCCATTGCCATATACTGCATACCCTGTGCAGCTTCTGACGCGCTGAACTTTGTTTTCGCACCCATTTCACGGGCTTTTCCTCGCAGTTTATCAAGATCCGTTCCTGTTGCTCCGGAAATTGCTGACACTTTCGACATTTCACTGTCAAAATCTGCTGTTGTCTTAACAGCCGCAACGCCAAGCCCTGCGATACTGGTCGATAATGGAAGAAGTTTCTGCCCTACACTCGTTAATGTGCCGCCAACCTTTTCTGCTTTTGCTGCATATTCATCAAACGGCGCACGCGCAAGTTCTGCGTTCACATTTTTCAGTTCCGCTTCCATTTCTGTCAGTGCAGCTTTCGACTGATTCACTGCCGCTTCCTGCTTCGTGATCGCTGTTTCTGTTTTTGCGATCTGGCTTTCACTGGTGGACAGCTGTGAAGACAGCTTTTCATATTCTGCCTTCAGCTTCTGTGTTTCTTCGCTGTCTTCCCCTGTCGCTTTCGCACTATCTTCATATGCTTTTTTGGCTGCTTCAACCTTTGTTTTCAGCTGATCATGCGCTGTTTTTTGCAGTTCCAACTTCTGTTTTAAGTTGTCATACTGCTGTCCATTCTGCTGCACGATCCCCTTTTGAACATCTATCTTCGATGTCAGTTCGGTCACTCTTGCACGCAGGGCGTCCTGCGCGGATCCGCTTAACTTTGCTTGTGCCGCAGCCAGCGAATGCTGTGCCGTCAGGTTTTTCATTTCTGCTGCTGCCTGACGCATCGCCTGCTGATACTGCGACGTTTCTGCCCTAATCTCAATTAAGGTCTTAGCCATGTTTCGCGTTCCTTTCTTTACTTCTCATCGACCGTCCTAATCTCGAATGCCGCATGATCCAAAAGGCTCATGATGTCCGCTTCCATGCACTGCTGATATGAGTTTTTCATAAGATTGATACAGATCTTCACTATCCGATCCACATTTTCCCTGCATATCTTCCACAGGTTTTCACCCGGATCTTCATCGTTATATCCATTTTCTTCGTCATATTCGTCGAAAGCAGATTTTTCTTTCTGTATCTTTTCGGGATGTTCTGGATTAAGATCCAGAAATTTCTTCGTGATCACATCCTGCATCATGAAATGGATTTCTTTCACAGCTGACAATACATCTTCCGGATCGGCTTCTTCCACCTCCCGCTGTCTTGCCCCGAATACCGTCATTAAGATCTTCGTATTCGCTTCAAAAGCATCCCTGATCGAATCGCTGTCATTCCGTTCCATGATTTCCGTATATCTGCGATACATTTCCACTGAAATCGTCGTGCAGACATATTCTTTGTATCCACACGGCAGAATCAGTTCCGGCATCACTTGCCATTTGTAAAATTTTTTGCGAAGTCTTCCGTTCTTTTATCAACCTTTTCACCCACTGACACATCCATCAGTGCAAATTCCATCACTATCGAATCCGGTGTCATTCCGGTTTCAGCATCCAGCATGTCATCTGTTGTGAACTGGTTTCCGTACATTTCAACAATAACGTCCATCATATCTATGAACTGCTGTCTTGTGTACAACGCCTGTTTCGCTTCTGTGTCCATAATGCTGTCACGCACTTCCAGATAGCGCAAATATGCCATCGTGGACATCTTCTGCGGCATCGTATATTCTTTGTTGCCGATGATAATTGATCTTTTCTTTGTTTTAGCTGCTGCCATTTCTTTTCCCTCCTGTTTTATGCTGCATCCGGTTTTTCCTGAACTTTTGAAAACCAGTCTTTGATTGCTGCCGCTGCTTCTGTATGTTCTGTAAGAAGGTTACTTTCATCAACGCTGCATTCATATCTTCCATCCATCTGGCGTGCATAAAAATCACCCTTCAACGTTGCTGTCTGTGTTGTTTTTGTTTCCCCTTCTGTTTCATAATTGTCTTCAAATCCCTGACCGAATCTTCCACAGTACAGCCATTTGAATTCATACTTACCGTTCAGCTTCTTCGCACGCCATCCAAGTGCAAGTTCCGGTGCTTTGTCATCCTTTGTCTTGATCAGAAAGCCTTTTTCATACAGATGTCCGAACACTTGTGACTTATCCTGCGGTGCCAAACTGTTCACTTCCAGTTCCACGCTTGTCCCTTTATATGACATGTTTACATCTTCAACCGAATCATCACTGTAAATTTTTTCAGTTTCAAATTCATCACTGATCTTTCCTGTGATCGCGCGTGCCAGCTTTGACGGTGTTTCCGCCGCGTATTCTGTTTCTGTATTCGTTGTGACTTTTGCGATATGAATATCTCTGAACGATACAGTCCTGCTTCGCACGATCTTTTCTTTTTCTACTGCCATATTTATTCCTCCGTTTCCTCTGCTTCTTTCAAAATTAAAAATCGCATCGCATTGATAAAGATCCCCGTATCTGTTTCAATCTGATCATTTCCTTCCTGAAATAGAAATCCGTTTTTCTTCATCAGTTTTTTTATTCTTTTCACAAGTGCCTGCTGATCACTCCGTGACCAGATATTCACTTGTATGCTTGCCGCTTCAATTTCACATTCATCATCTGAATGTGCATCTTCTGTGTCTTGTAGCTTCCACAGTGTCACATGAAGCCGTTTCAGGCTTTCGTCATACCATCCTTGCTGTACGATTGTTCCTTCATCTGAAATCGGCTTCAATGCTGCCGCTGCCAATCCAATAACATCCACTGTTTTATCCTCCCAGTTTTTCGTTCAATGCTTTCTGGTACTCTTGATCAGCTATCATGTGATATTCGCTTTCGCACTCCGATTTCGTATTATTCAGGAAGTCCCGTGGTGGCATTTTCGATGTTCCCCACTCCACAAACTTCATGTAAAACCAGTTTTGCGCGTCGCCATTCAATTCCCATCCGACTTCGCCTTTTTGGGTCGTTACCTTCTTAGGAATGTTGTCCCGCGCATGTCCCGGCGGTCTGTATCCATTCCGTCCTGACTTTGAATTGTCAGCAGATCTTGCCATGTGTGCCTTCATCTTCGGTTCTGTAATATCGGCGGATCTCTGAAATATTTTTTTATTGATCGCTCCGATTTCAGCACTTGACGACAGGGCTTCCACACCACGCTGTACTTCCTCAAATCCTTCAAATCGGAACGATATTTCCATCTCTATTTCCTCCTGTCAGTCGCGTCTGTTGGCTTTCAGTTGCACATACTGCCTGTCATTCTGTTTGAAATCCGTTGCATAAATGTCATATCTGTCGCCTTCAAATTCGATCAAGAAATCTTTTGCATGTGCTTTAATCTCTTTTATACGTCTGCAATATCTCACTTCAAATACGATTGCATTTTCCAGTCTGACATCCAGTGCTTCATATAATTCCTGCCCGTAAAGGTTTCTGATCTCACACCATGCTTCATAAAACAGTGTCGGTTCTTTTTCCTGCTGCCGTCCGTTTTCCAGACTTTTGTTTCGCTTATAAAATTTGATCCTTGCTGTTGCCATGCTATCCCCTTAACGTTTCTTTCAGCATCATTGACTGAATCGCGTACCTGATGCGTTCCGTTGAATCAGATGTGATTTTCCCGTTGTTGTACATTCGATCCCTGTGATCGTATAATTCCTTCACATACGAACAGATCAGTATTTTCTGCCTATTTGTTGGCTTTTCCGGATCGAATGACGGAATCAGTTCCTTCATTTCGTCGATGACAGCATCATGCATTAGTTCGATCATGCTGTCATCGTCTGTATAATCGACGCGCAGATACTGCTTCAATTCCTTTAGGCTCATATCATCACGCCCCTTTTTTTGTTAGCCAGCCACAGCAACGCTGATTTCTCCTTTAACAACCGCAGTTTCATCAACAGACTGAACGTCAAATCTGTCACGAACCTTGATTCCCGTCAGATCCTTCGCCCACAGATCTCCCGCTTCAGTAGAAAGTTCAATCGTCATTTTCTCGCGGTCAAACAGGGTAACAGCTTCCTTCAGATCTCCCATGTATACCGGATATTTGTAACCAGTCACATCGTTTTTGTCAGCTCCTGCTCCGCCTTTTAATACATTTGTGCTTTTCAGTGTCTTATTGCTCACAACCTTTACCGGATACTTGCCAAAAAGAAGTGTCTTTGTTGCATCTGTCGGATCCGGCTGCATGATGTACTTGCCATCCTTATCCTTCAGCTTGTCCATGTAGTTAAAGCCATCCTGATTCGTCAGTACAATAGAACTTACTGCAATCGCCGGATCCAGCTTCACGTTGAATACATCTTTGAAATCATCAAAAGTCGCAACCGCAACTTCTTTTCCTTTTGTGATTGTGTTAATCACATTCAGAATTGCGGCATTTCTTGTCGCTCTTGACTTCTTTGCGATCCATTTATTCAGGTATGCAAGGATATTCACAGCAGTATCCTGAAGCAGTTCGCGTGTTGTCTTCAAAATTCCGCCCTTTTTCTTGATTGCATACTTGATCTGTTTCAGGTTCGGTGTTTCTTCCTCTTCAAATTCTCCGCCTTCATCCACATCGCCCCAAGGTGTACTGTCTGCATCAACCTCGATCACACGGGATCCACTCATTGTTGCTACTTTTTCAACATTGACGTACTGTTCCAGATCGTTTTCTGTTCGGCGCAGTTCAATGATGTCTGTGCTTACATCCTCCGGAACCGTAAACCCTCCATCCTCGTCTTCACCTTCCTTCATCATGTTTTTAAAGCTGTCCATGATCTCCTGATCTTCTTCCGGCATAGCACGTTTACGAAGGCCACATACGATCCTGTTTACAAACGCTTTGCACACCTGCGCTTTGCTGTACTTTTTAGACTTCTGACCATCTTCAACTTCCTTCACTTTCCCATTGTGTAAAGAATCCTTGATTTCATCGTCATCGTCTTCTTCCATTTCCATCAGCATGTCGAATTCTTCCTGCATCTCACGAAGTTCCGCCATCCGATCCTTCATTTCCTGTGTTTTTCCCTGTCCCTGAAGACCTCTGATCGCATTTTTCTTGTCATTGATCTTCTTCAGCAATGCCCTTGCTTCTTTGCTCATTTTGTTTTCCTCCTTAGATTCCGAAAAGTTCCATTTCTTCGATGATCGCTTCTTCTTCGGCTGTAATCTTCGCCGTCACATCATCTGCGCTTTGTGTTTTAATGCCTTCCGGTGCTTTTTTAAAATTCTCCATCATCCAGCCAACACAGGCGGCGACCGCTGGACGTTCTTCGATCTGCACATCGAAGATTTCCTTTGCTTCCTCTGCCGTCATCCATGTTTCAGCATTGATCAGATCTGTGACCTGTTCTTCTGTCACACCTTCTTTCACCCGTCCCATATATATGTCCGTGATGCTTTTCTGACATTTATCCAGTTCACTGATCAGTCGCTGAAAATCATCCGCATTTCCATACGCCCATGACAACGGTTTGTGAATCATGATCTGCGCTCCCGATGACATTACAATCGAATCACAAGCCATCAGTATCACGGATGCGATCGACGCAGCCATTCCGTCCACGATGCCTGTTTTATGTCCGGTATGCCGTGATAAAATGCTGTGAATCGCTATCCCGGCAAATACATCACCGCCGCCGCTGTTGATGTACACCGTCAGTTCTGCCCCCGGTTCAATCTGATTCATAAAGTCTGATATGTCCTGCGGGCATGTATCTTCATCGCACCATGCTTCCCATGTCGAAGAAACAATGTCGCCGTATATATA
>OJUG01003213.1_pt1 | contig 15199 bp, 10 predicted proteins | sample 1599841 | NCBI WGS metagenome assembly OJUG01 (sample SAMN04168659, study PRJEB22393) | human gut metagenome | biome: human gut microbiome; feature: stool | host: Homo sapiens | collected 2014-05-12 | reverse complement strand
TTTTGAGCAGCGCGTTGAACGCCGCGGTGGAGAGCATGTGCACCTCGTCGATGATGTAGACCTTGTACTTGCAGACCGACGGCAGATAAGCTACCTCGTCGCGCAGGTCGCGGATGTCGTCAACGCCGTTGTTCGACGCGGCATCCATCTCGATGATGTCCATGACGGAGCCGGAGTCAATGCCCTTACAAATTTCACACTCGCCGCAGGGGTCGGGGCTGGAGGTATCCAGACAGTTGACCGCCTTGGCAAAGATCTTGGCGCAGGTCGTCTTGCCGGTGCCGCGGGTGCCGGTGAACAGATACGCATGGCCGATGCGCCCGGCAGAAATCTGGTTCTGCAGGGCCGTGACGATGGCCGTCTGGCCAACCACGTCCGCAAAGCGCTGGGGACGCCATTTTCGATACAGGGCACGGTACATCGGCTCACCTCCTGCAAAGCTACAAAAAACAGCGGGCAGAGCACGCGGCTGCGCTGCTTTGCGTACAGATGCAGGCTTGACCGCGGCACTGGGCAAGCGCCGCTTAATGCTGCTCGGTTCCCCGCCTGACATGGTTCACAGGCTGCCCACGCGCGGGACCTGCATCTGTACGCGAAACAGCGCAATTCAGCCCTGTCCGCTTTTAGTATTATACAATAAGTTTGGAATAAATGCAAGCGTTATCTTATATTTCGGGCATCTCGGACATCAATCTTCCTGCAGGCGCTGGACCATCTTGTAAAGGGCCTCGGCGCTGTTGAAGTTCTGCGGCATGATTTCGGATGCGGGGATCGAAATGTCGTATTCCTCATTCAGGGCCGAGATGATCTGCAGAATGTCGAAAGAGTCCAGGATGCCGTCATCGATCAGCGTTGTACAGGTGGAAAAGTCCACGTCCTCTTTGATTTCGCTTAAAATTTCCAGTAAACGTTCCATTGGTATTTCTCCTTTTCAAATTATCTTACACAGCGGGTGTATTGATGGGATAGGTCGGCGTTTCGCTGCGTACCGGGTGCGGCGTGCCGTTCTGCCACAGAATGACCTGCGGCAGGTCGCGGCTCAAAAACAGACCAAGTCCTTCCGTAACAGAGTAGGCACCGGTGTTTTCAAAAACAAGCAGGTCGCCGGGGCATAGTCCGGCCAGCGGCATACTGCGCACAAGAACATCGTTCGTAGTACAAAGGCTGCCGCAAAGTGTCCAGTCCTGCACGGAAGCTGCCCGGGCAGCAAAATGGCGCAGATGCGGGCGTTTCATACCCATGATCTGGCCAAGATAATTCAGGTGGTTCATTCCACCGTCCACAATGCAGTAGTGCTGCCCGCCGTGGTCCTTGCAGTCCATGGCGGTGGTCAGGTAATAACCGCATTCGGCGGTGTAAAAGCGGCCCATCTCAACGGTCAGATGGACCCAGCTGCTGACTTCGCGCAGTGCTGGCGCAAGGTCTTTGGCCGGGGACAGTGTGTCGGTAAAATCGTCGCCGTCAAAATACGGCACCGCCAGCCCTGGGCCGTATTCCAGTTCCGGCAGACGCAGGCCGAAAGTTTGCTCAATTTCAGCGTACAGTTCCCGCAGCATGGCCAGCTCTTTTTGCTGATTGACCAGCTTTTTGCGCTGGGTCCCGACAAAGTAGTGAATGCCGATAAACTCCAGATCAGGTGTTTCCCTGCGATGCGCCAATGCGGTGAAAAGATCCTCCTTTGACATGCCGAACTGACTGCCCGCGTTCAGCCGCAGCAGCACAGGCAGCCGTTTGGCGGCCTTGCGTGCAGCATCCTGCAGATAGCGGAGCTGCAGCAGAGATTCCGCTGTGCAGGTGCCGACGCCGTCGGCCACGGCGCGGGCAATATCCACGGGCGTCTTATTAACACCCGAATAGATAACACGTGCATCCGCAGCATGCAGGCTCTCGCAGAGCGAAAGCTCTCCGGGACTGCATACTTCCAGCCGCGCAGTGACCTGCATCATGGCAGGCAGCAGAAATGGGTTGGCTTTGATGGAATAGCAAAGGTCGATTTCCCTGCCCCAGATTGCCTGAATAGCGCGCACGCGGGCCTGCAAAGCGTCAGTGTCAAAGACAAACGTCGGTGTGCCGTAGGTGGCAGCAATTTTTTGTAAAGAAGCATCGGTCATTTATGGGCTCCTTTTTTCGTCAGGGCAGCCAGTGCCGTGCGGTCAATTTTGCCGTTTTTATTCAGCGGCATCTCGTCCAGCTGCACAGCAGTATTCGGCTGCATAAAAGGCGGCAGACTTTCTTTCAGCGCAGCCAGCAGGGCAGCTTTCTCACAGCTGCCCGTGTAAAACAGGTGGAGCCGCTGGCGCTCGGCATCAAACGTGCAGCAGGCACGGGTCACAGCGTCGCAGCGCATAGCGGCAGCTTCAATTTCGCCAAGCTCTACGCGGTGTCCCATGTGCTTGATCTGGAAATCCCGGCGGCCAATATAATACAGGCTGCCGCTTTCGTCGTAGCGGGCCAGATCACCGGTGCGGTAAACACGCTCATACCAGTTGGTGTTCAGCGGATTCTTGGTAAAGGCCTGCGCTGTGCGCACAGGGTCAGCATAGTAGCCGAGGGCAAGCGCCGTACCGGAAACGCAGATCTCCCCTGCCTGCCCGGGCACGGTGACAAGGGCGTCGTTCTCGTCCAGCAGAAAGACCTTCTCGTTGGGAAACGCGCGTCCGATGGGCAGCGCCTCATCCGGGGCAAAATCGCGGTCCGGCAAAATGGCGTAGGTGCAGTTGCAGGTAATCTCTGTCGGGCCGTAGAGGTTCACGAACCGGGCGTGCGGCAGAGCGGACTTCCACTTCATCAGGTGCTTGATGGGCATGACTTCGCCGCTGAACAATACCTGCCGCACGCGGGAAGGAATACGGTAGCTGAAGCCGTTCATGATGGAGACAAAGCACATGGCACTGACAGCCCAGACAAGTATGGTGACCTCATGGTCTGCCAGATAGTCCATGAGGTTTGTGGGCTGACTGAAATAAGCGCGCGGGATGATCTGCACCTTAGCCCCCGTGTACAGTGCCGTGTACAGGTCTTTGACCGAAACGTCAAAGTCAAAGGGAGCCTGATTGCCTAGAATATCGTTTTGTGTGATGCCGAAAATTTCGGCAAACTGCGGGATAAAATCCAGCACCGAGCGGTGGCTGACGGTGACGCCTTTTGGCACACCGGTGCTTCCGCTTGTGAAGTTGATATACAGAGGGTCAACGTCCACAGCCTGACGGCGGCGGGCTGCCAGCAGGGCAGCGTCCGCGGGTGCAGCCAGCAGATCGTCAAGCCGGATGATTTGCCCGCTGTACCCCAGCGCGGCGGCTGCGGCAGCGTGGGCCTCGTCCGTAACAAGAAATGCAGGGGTCAAAGTATCCAATACCTGCAAAGTGCGGGAAGCGGGCTGGCGGGTGTCAAGCACCGAGTAGCAGCAGCCCGCGTAGACTGTGCCAAGCATGGCAGCAAAGGCGGAAACGGATTTTTCCAGGTAAAATGCCACCGGGCGGCGCGGCATCGTGCGGGACGCCAGAAAGCTGCCGGCGCGGCGGGCCGTGTCGGCCAGCTGTGCCCAGGTACAGTCTGTCTGGTCATCCCCCACAGCGGGGGCATCCGGGCAGCGGGCGGACGTGGCTTCAAGCCAGTCCAGAATGTTTGTTTGCATAGAAAGCTCTTTTCTTAAAAGTTGGCATAGAGGAAACCAACGGTTTCATTGACGCAGATAAAGCTGAGGAGTACCATGAAAATAACAAGATAGTATAAACCCCAGCGCAGTGCAAGCGGCAGCCGCTGTACCTCTGCGTAAGGGTCGCGGCCTTGTTCCTTCAGCACACTATGGGCAAAGACCAGAAGGGTACTGATGATGACAAGCCCCCAGGCCGGGCCGGAGACTGCCGCGAAAGCGCCGGGTGCATTCGCGGCCAATGCGGACAAATTGAAATTTGTAAAGGTGTTGTGCAGGTAGATGCACCCCTGCACAAACTCATTGCGGTCAAAGTACCAGCCAATGTTGACGATGATAAAGGTCCGCACGATGCGAAAAACGTGCCAGCCGCGGCTTTCGGTAGGAATGTGCAGCGCTGTGTTGAGCTTTTTGAAAGCGGGCTCCAGCAGGTCGGCCAGCGCAATGACAAGACCGTTATACAGACCCCAGGCAAGGTAGTGCGCCTGCGGGCCGTGCCAGATGCCGACTACGGCAAACACAAGCAGGTTGGCGACTGCAGCGGGCAGCACACGGCCAAAATGCTTGCCCCAATGCGACGTGGCCCACTTGCCGAAGCGCTGCATCGGCTTGGTCAGTGCAAAGGGATAGAACAGGTAATCACGCATCCACGCACCCAGCGAAATATGCCAGCGCCGCCAGAAATCCCCCAGCGAGGTAGAAAAATACGGCTGCCGGAAGTTGGGCATCATCTCAATGCCGTACAGCTGCGCAACACCCAATACCATATCAATGCCGCCGGAAAAATCTGCATACTGCTGCAGCGAGTACAGCAAAATGGCCAGCAGTGCCATAGAACCGGCCAGCTTGGGGTCATTGCCGTCGAGGACGGCGGCAATCGTCGGGGCGGTCAGGTTTGCGATGGCATATTTCTTCATTGCGCCGAACAGAAACAGGAACAGTGCACGCTTGGTACGCTCCCAGTTCCAGATGTGACGGGCAGTGAGCTGCGGGGCCATCTCTCCGTAGCGGTTGATGGGACCCTGGATCAGCTGCGAGAAAAAGCTGATGAAAAGCAGAAAGCGGGCGTAGTTTTTCTCTGCCGGGTGCCGACCACGGTAGCAGTCAATCAGATAACCGACGGCCTGAAACGTGTAAAAGCTGATGCCAAGCGGCATAACCAGCCCCAGTGAGGACGGCGCTGTGGCCGAAAATGCACCGGAGAGCAGCTCCGCAAAATAGGACCAGTATTTGAAGTAGCCAAGCACAAGAAAGTTGGCAGTCAGCACAGCAGCAACAAGACATTTTTTGCGGCGCACCGCCTGTGCTTTGATGGCCTTTTTTTCGTCCTTGGTTATGCCCGGAGCCTTTCGCCGCGCGGCGGAATCGGCATCCAGCTTTGCCAGCTGCAAGCCGCCGAGCCAGATCGTTAACGCAGTGAAAAGCAGAAAAACAAGGCCCTTCCAGCCGCTGGCGGTAAAAAACAGCAGGCTCAACCCCAGCAGGCAGATCCATTGGCAGCGGCTGAAAACAGTATAATATAAAATGAGTCCAACGCTGACCAGCAGGAAGAAACTCAGGGAATAGATTTCCACACTACACCATCCACAAAATCAAAAATCGACAGAACATTCATAATATCGCTCAAAATCGGCGGAAGAACCAACAATACGGGCATTCACGCGGAACTGGTAGGTGCCGTGCTCCGCTGCTGCGTACTCGGTCCAGGAGCGGGTAGAATACGCGGAAACCCGGCTGTATTCGCTCTCCCCCGGCGCTTTGACCCAGAACTCGTATTCAGCCTGTACGGACGGACCGTGGTAGGAACCGGCCAGCAGCAAAATCTTGTCCGGGTGAACCTCCGGCGTCAGGTAGACGTTGGTGATATAGTTTACGGCGGCCAGATATTCTGACGGCGTCTCGAACAACGATTCCACATCCTGCCCGGCGTCCAGCATGGCCAGAAACTTTGCCATGCTCAGGCTGAACGCATGCCCGCCGGCAGCATTCATGTGGGTGAAATCCTTGTGATAGTCAGGCTCTTTGTTCTCAAACAGCTCCGGCTTTGCAAGGTTAAAGTCATAATAGGAAGCCCCATACTGTGCTGCCAGCTGCTTGAAGTAGGCGTAGTCGTCAAAATACGTCTCGTAGCTCACGACATCCAGCGTGGTCTTGGGCGCACTGATGAGCAAAAGGCGCGTGCCGTTCTCCTGACAGAGCTGCAGCATGGAGGTCAGCTCCTCAATGTGCTGCGCGCTAAAATCGTGGGCGTTCTGGCTCCAGGTGTTCACCGTGCCGACAGTGTCAAAGTTGATGACCGTGGTATCCTCCGGCTGGGCATGGGCCGCGCCGCGCCGGTGCGGCAGACGATTCAGTACGGCATTCCATTTCTGTTGGATCGTAGCGGGCCAGTCGGTGGGCCAGCTGCCGCTCTGCCAGGGAAAAAGCGCATTCAGGGAATCTGCACCTGTAAAGTTATCACAGCTTGTCATGTAGCGCAGCAGGTCAGCGGGCTTATCCTTCCAGGAATCCGTCTGCAGCTCTGCATATAAAAAAGCCTTTTGGGCTTTGGCATAGGGTTTGCCTGTCATGTTGGTCAGATCCATGACAAGGATCACATACCGGGGAGAATGCTCCCGAAGCAGGGTCTCCAGCGCGATCTGCGACATATCCAAGCTTTGGGCGTTTGTTGCCATCAGTGCAACGGTCTCCCCTGTTGCGGCGGCGAGTTCTTCTTCGGGCAGGGCGCAGGAAGCCAGCGAAGAACCAATGACGGCAATGTCAATGGACTGCTTTTGCTGGTAGCTGCGCCACATGCCAAGGCTGGAACCGTTATCAGGCGGCATAAAGCCGCAGAGAATCAGATTTATAATCAGAAAAATCGCGGTGAACGCTGCGATTTTGGCTATGTACTTCAATAGATACGCTCCTAAAACAGACAAATAAAGGAAAATGTCCAAAAACAGTGAACACAGCTATTATACATCAATTGGAACTTCCCTGCAATGGTGATTTGCTGACAAAGGTAAGATTTTACAATCGTGCAAAAAGCCGCGCTTCTTCGTGAAACGCGGCTCTATACAATCAGCCTAAAAGCTGCTTGGCCAAATCAGCGCTGGCCTTGGCATCCTTGCAGTAGTAGTCGGCACCGATGTCACGGGCGTAATCAGGCGTCAGCACCGCGCCGCCGACCATGACCTTACAGTCAAGGTGCGCGGCATGCAGGGCCTCGATCGTGGCCTGCATATTGGGGACGGTAGTCGTCATCAGGGCCGACAGGCCGACGAGCTTTGCACCGGTCTGGCGCACGGCCTCTACGACACGCTCGGGGTCAACGTCGCGCCCGAGGTCGAGCACGTCATAGCCGTAGTTTTCGAGGATGACACGGACAATGTTCTTGCCGATGTCATGCACGTCGCCCTTGACTGTGGCAATGACGATCTTGCCCTTGCTGCCCTGCGCCTGGCCGGAGGCGGCAATTTTGGCCTTGATGGCCTCGAACGCAGCCTGCGCGGCGGTGGCGGCCTGCAAAAGCTGCGGCAGGAATACCGTGCCTTTCTCAAAGCCGTCGCCCACGGCGTCCAGTGCGGGGATCAGCGAGGCATTCACTACGTCCAGCGGTTCGCGCATTGTCAGCGCGGCGTCCGCGGCGGCGCGGGCCTCGGCCTTCAGGCCGCGGCGCACAGCCTCAAACAGGGCGTCCCCGCCCGGTGCGGCGGCGCCGACCTCGGCCACGGTGGCGGCGGACTTGCTCGTCTGCGTCGTCTGGATCTGCACATCGGCATAGGCGGCAACGTAGTCGGTGCTCTGTAAATCCTGCGATGTCAGCACGCGGTAGGCGCGCACGGCAGCCATCATTTCCGGCGTGTTGGGATTCATGATGGCAAGGTCGAGCCCGGCAGACATGGCCATCGTCAAAAACGTTGTGTTCAGGTAGCCGCGGCACGGCAGGCCGAAGCTAATGTTCGACACGCCCAGTACAGTGCGCACGCCCAGCTCACGCTTGCAGCGGGACAGAGCCTCCAGCGTCTGGACGGCACCCTCCTGCTGGGCGCTGGCGGTCAGCGTCAGGCAGTCAATGTAGATGTCTTCATTCGGGATACCGGCGGCGTTGGCAGCGGCGACAATGCGTTGAGCAATCGCAAAGCGGCCCTCGGCTGTCGGCGGGATACCGTCCTTGTCCAGCGCCAGGCCGACGACGGCGGCGCCGTACTTTTTGCAGAGCGGCAGAATCTTTTCCAACGTCTCCGGCTCGCCGTTGACCGAGTTGACGATGGGCTTTCCGTTGTAGATGCGCAGCGCGCGGGACAGGGCCTCTGGATTCGAGGAGTCGAGCTGCAGCGGCAGGTCGGTGACAGCCTGCAAATCCTTGACAAGCTGCTCCAGCGTGGCGGCCTCGTCGATGCCGGGCAGGCCCGCGTTGACGTCGAGCACCTGCGCACCGGCCTCGGCCTGGGCCACAGCCTGAGTGCAGGGGTAGGCGCTGTCGCCGTCCCGCAGGGCCTGCTGCAGCCGTTTTTTGCCGGTGGGATTGATGCGCTCCCCCACCACAGTGATGCCGTCGACCTCCACAAAGCGGACCGGCGTGCACAGACAGCTGCGGCGGATGGGGATCTTGTCAGCCGGGGTCAGCGGGCTGAAGGTCTCATGCAGCCTGGCGATAAACGCAGGCGTCGTGCCGCAGCAGCCGCCGACCATCGAAACGCCGATGGCGGCGTACTCCTTCATCTCGGCGGCAAATTCATCCGGGTCGAGATTGTAGCTGCCGTCGGGGTTCGGCAGACCGGCGTTCGGCTTGACAAAGACCGGAACACCTGCGGGCACGCTGCGGCAGAGGCGCTGCGCGAAGGGCAGAATCTCCTTGGGGCCGAGCGAGCAGTTGATGCCCACGGCGTCCGCGCCGAGGCCCGCTGCCGTGACGGCGTAGCTTTCGACGGTGCAGCCTGTGAAGGTGCGCCCGCGGCTCTCAAAGCTCATTGAGGTGAGAACAGGCAGATCGCAGTTTTCCCTGGCGGCGAGGATGGCGGCCTTCAGCTCATACAGATCGGTCATCGTCTCTAAAAAGACGAGGTCAGCCCCTGCCGCCGCACCGGCGCGGATGACCTGTGCAAACTCATTGTAGGCATCCTCAAACGCCAGCGTGCCCGCGGGGACGAGCAGCTCACCCAGAGGGCCGATGTCCAACGCTACACACGCGCCGGTGGTCTCGGCGGCCTTGCGCGCACAGGCGATGGAAGCGGAAACGACCTCCTCCACCGTGTGGCCGCAGCCGGTCAGCTTCTTGGCGTTGGCACCAAAGGTATTTGCCAGCAGAATATCCGCGCCCGCGTTGGCGTAGTCAGTGTGGATGGCCGTTAAAACCTCCGGCATTTCCAGCGCGGCGAGCTCGGGCTTCTGCCCGGGCTGCAGACCGCGTGCCTGCAGCTGGGTGCCCATGCCGCCGTCCAGGAAAACAAACCGCTTGCGGTCAAAAACTTCACGAATCTGCATACGCTTCTCCCCTATCAGTCTTGTGTGAAACAGGTCGTGCCGCGCTTGCGGAACGAGCAGGTCTCCTTTAAATGGCAGGTCGCACAGCCTGCGCGGGTGCCGGTCACGGGATGGTCGGCAATGCCTAAAATGGCGGTGGTACTTTTGCGGGGGGTCAAAAGGTGCTGGGGCGTCACGGCCAGGCCGCAGCCGCGCACCGTGTCCGCCGCAAGGCAGAGCGCGTCGTTCAGCTCCAGCGGGCAGTCACCGTAGCCCGGCGCGTAGCGCCCGGTCATAAAGACGCCCTGCGCCTCGATTTGAGCGCGTATTTCGTTCTCCAGCTCGTCACAGATTTGTTCCAAAAGCACCGAGGCCAGCGCGTCTGCCGCGGCGGCCAGGGCAATGTCAGTCAGTTCCATGCGGCGCAAAAGCTTGTCCACCTCGGCCCCGAGGGTCGCTGCCAGCAGAAGGACCTCGTCGCAGCCCTGCAGATGGCGCGTCAGGTCGCTGCCGCAGTTTTCCAGCGGCAGGGCGGTACGCGGCAGACGGCGGTACACCGCACGCGGCGCAGCAGCGGTCAGCACGGTCTGCTCGGCCTTGTCCAGCAGGGCCGCGGTGGCGGCATCGGGCGTCCAGCCGGACGCACCCATGTAGCGCAGCGCCGTGGCGCGGTCAATGGCGGCGGGCTTGCGGCGCTCCATTACAGCAGATCCCTGATGCCGTCGTAGACCTTCGCGGCCACGGCGGCGTCATTCATTGCGTACAGGTGGATGCCGTCTGCGCCGCCCTCAATGAGGTCGCGCAGCTGCCTGACGGCGTAGTCGATACCGGCATCGTACAGGCTGGCAGGGTCGTCCTGATAGCGGGAGATCATACGGGTGAACTCGGACGGCAGGCTGGCCGAAGAAAGCGAAACGGTGCGTTCGATCTGGCTGCGCTTGACGATGGGCATGACACCCGCAGAGACCGGCAGCGTGATGCCTGCGCGGCGTGCCAGATTCAGAAAGCGGTAAAAGTGCATGTTGTCAAAGAAAAGCTGGGTCAGCAGGTGCTCGGCACCGGCGGCCTGCTTGATGCGCAGGTTCTCAACGTCATGCAGCAGGCTGTCGGCCTCGGGGTGGCCCTCCGGGTAGCAGGCACCGTGAACGGAAAATTCCGGCTTCTTCCATTTAATAAAGGACGTCAGGTCGCTGGCGTGTTTGAAGTCGGGGCTCTCCGGGCGGGACGGGCTGCGGTCCCCGCGCAGGGCCAGCACATCCCGGACGCCGACAGATTCCAGCTGATTCAAAATCTCCGCTGCACGGGTCTCGTCGTTGCCCATGCAGATCAGGTGCGCCAGCGTGGGGACATGCAGCTCGTTCTGAATGTAGTCGGCCACCTCCGCGGTGGAGACGCCGCCCGCAGAGCCGCCCGCACCGAAGGTGACGCTGATGAAGCCGGGGTCCATGGCCTGCATCTGACGCAGAGTGTCCTTGAGTTTATCCATCTGGGTGGTCTGTTTCGGCGGGAAGCATTCGATAGAGAAAACGCAGCGTTTGGCTTTGAACTGTTCCGTAATCGTCATTTTCTACTCCTTATTTTTACGCCGCAAAATCGGCGGAGTCCGCGGAAGTTTCCACGTTGAGGGTGTTGTTCTGCCAGATGAAGGTGAGGCTGCCCTCCAGGTCAGTGCGCCATACCTCGGCACCGACCTCTGCGTAATTTTGCAGGGCAGCGCGGTGCGGATGGCCGTAATCGTTGTGCAGCCCGCAGCTGACGGCCACGGCCTTGGGCCGGACTGCCTGCATAAAGGCCAGGCTGTTGGAGGTGTAGGACCCGTGATGCCCCGCCTTGAAAAGAGTGGCATGCAGGGTCGGGCCGTAGGTATCGACCAGGCGCTGCTCGGCGTCTGCCTCTGCGTCGCCGGTATCGAGAAAGCGAAAATCGCCCGCCGTGAACAGCGTGCAGAGCGAGGCATCGTTGACGCTGTCGGCATCCTCGCTGCCGCCCTGCAAAATTTGCAGCGTGCCGCTGCCAAGCGGGTATTCCTCCCCGGCCTCTGCTGTGAGAATTTCTGCTCCGCTGTCGGCGGCCAGCTCTGCGAGATAGCGCGGCCAGTCGGCGGTCTCATCTGCCGTGGGCTGCCACAGCGGCAGCAGCAGGGTCTTGACCGGGAGGGTGCGCAGCACCGCGCGGGCATTGCCGGTGTGGTCTGCGTGGGGATGGGTCAGCACAAGATACTCAAGCGACGGCACACCCAGCACGTCCAGGTCATAGAGCAGCGCGTCCTCAGCCTCGACGGGGCCGGTGTCGATCAGGCAGTACGCGCCGTCCTGACAAAGCAGCACGGCATCGCCCTGCCCGACATCCAGCACATACACGACGGTACTGCCGTCCGCGGTCTGCGGAGCGCTTTCCTCGGTTTGGAGCGGTACGCCGAGCACAGCGCGCAGCTGCTGCCAGCCGGGAACGCTGCCCCTGCCGCCCAAAAGCTGGACGACAAATGCGGCAAGCACCAACAAGCAGACGGCCACCGCCGCGGCCAGGCGGGCAAAGCGCTTACCCGTCATACTGGCCGTTCAGCTTGCGCTCCTCCCACTCGGCCTTGGTCACAAGCACGGCGCGGGGTTTGGCACCCTCATAGGGGCCGATGATCTTTTCCTGCTCCATCTGGTCCATGATGCGGGCGGCGCGGGCGTAGCCCAGCTTGCAGCGGCGCTGCAAAAGGCTGGTGCTGGCCTGTCCGGCCTCAATAACGCACTCAACAGCCTGCTCAAACATGGCGTCCAGTGCACCGCCGCCGTCTCCGTCATCGTCGCCGCCCTTCTTGCTGCCCTTTTCGGCAACGGCGCGGCGCTCCATTTCGGCAATCATTTCTTCATCGTACTGGGCGGTGGAGGTGGACTTGATAAAGCTCAGCACCGCGCCGATCTCCTCATCGGTCACAAAGGTACCCTGCACACGCACGGGCTTGGACGCGCCGACGGGCAGGAAGAGCATATCACCGTTGCCCAGCAGCTTCTCGGCACCGCCGCTGTCCAGAATGGTGCGGCTGTCGATCTGGCTGGAAACGGCAAAGGCGATACGGCTGGGGATGTTGGCCTTAATAAGGCCGGTGATAACGTCCACGCTGGGGCGCTGGGTCGCAACGATCAGGTGGATGCCGGCGGCGCGGGCCTTCTGCGCGATGCGGCAGATATAGTCCTCGACCTCCTTGCCCGCGACCATCATCAGGTCGGCCAGCTCGTCAATAACGATGGCGATATAGGGCAGGTGCTCCATGCCGGTCTGGGCGGCCAGCTTGTTGTAGGCCTTGATCTCGCGGACGTTGTTCTCGGCAAAGAGCTTGTAGCGGCGCTCCATCTCGGCCACGCTGGCACCCAGCGCACCGGCAGCCTTGCGCGGCTCGGTGACGACGGGCATCAGCAGGTGCGGAATGCCGTTGTACTCGGCCAGCTCGACGACCTTCGGGTCGATCAGAATGAGCTTGACATCCTCGGGGCCGGAGCGGAACAGGAAGCTGATGATAATGGAGTTGACGCAGACGGATTTACCGCTGCCGGTGGAACCGGCAATCAGCAGGTGGGGCATCTTGCAGAGATCCGCGACCTGCGCCGTACCGGCAATGTCCTTGCCGAGGGCCATCGTCAGCGGGCTGCGCATGTTGATATAATTCTGGGATTCAAAGACTGCGCGGATGTTGACGGTGGAGCGGATCTTGTTCGGGACCTCGATGCCGACGGCGGGCTTGCCGGGGATGGGCGCTTCAATGCGCACACCCGCGGTGGCCAGGTTCAGGGCGATGTCGTCGGCCAGGCTTGTGATGCGGCTGACCTTGATACCGGCCTGGGGCTGCAGCTCATACCGGGTGACGGACGGGCCGCGGCAGATGTCGAGCATCGTCGTCTTGACGCCGAAGCTGTCCAGCGTGTTGACCAGAATGTCCGCGTTTTTCTTCATTTCGCGGGCGGCCCCGGCCTCGTCGTCGGGGCTCGTGGCGTTAAAGAGATTCAGCGACGGATAGCAGTAGGGCTCCGGCGGCTGCTCCTCCGAGGTGGGCAGACGCATGGCGTTGGGGTCGGCCTTGGCCGCACAGGGCGGCGTATGGATGGGCGCACCGGCAGAGTTGCCGACAGCGGTGCTGACCTGCACGCGGGCAGCCTCCCCCTGCCGGGGCACAGTGAAGCTGCTCTGGGTCGTTTCCGCCGCAGGGCGGGTCATGGCAGGGGCAGACTGGTACGGCTGCGGTGCGGCGGTGTAGGGATCGGATGCCGGGGCCGGAGCCTCGACAACAGGCTGGGCAGGGGCGGCGGGTGTCTCGGCCAGCATATCATCCAGCATTTCGGAGACAGAGCGCCCGGACTGCCAGGCAGCGCTGACCGCACTGCCGGTATCGCTGAAGCTGCCGCCCAGTGTCGGGATCGGTGCGGAAACAGCGGGGGCCTCCGGTGCGGCGGGCACAGCTGCGGGGGCGGGCGTACCCAGCGGCACAGCGTCTGCGGCCATCTGTGCAGCAAGATCAGCCGGAGAAAGGACCATCGTATCGCCCTGCACACGGCCTGTCATATCCAGCTGCGGCAGCTCGACAGGGATCGGCTCGGGCTCGTCCTCCACGGGAATGAGAGGCGTGTCAAATTTGGGCTCCTGCGGGACAGGCGTCAGCGGGGTCTCAAACTCGGTAGGCTGCGGCAGGTCCAGCGTCGTCTCGGCACTGACCTCCTGCGGCGTATAGTAAGGCGCGTGGCCGCTGACAGCGCGGTTGATGAGCGCATCCAACTCGTCCTGCGGCGCGGGGGACGCCTGTGCGGCGGGCGCGGGGGTGACCGGGGTCAGCGGGGTACTGTACACCGGCGCGGCAGACTCTGAGGCAGGCTGCAATTGCAGCTCAAAATCCTCCTTCGGTGCGGGAGCAGGCTGGGACTGGGTGTGGCGCAGTGTGCTGTTGGCCCGGTTGGACAGCGGATCCATACCGAACGTGCCGCCCGGGCCGATGCTGACCAGCTCCAGCGGGTCAGCGCTGACGGCCTTTTGGCGGGCGTTTTCCCCTGCACTGGGGCCAAGATCCACGTCAAACGACGCATGGGTCTGGGCGGCGGGCTTGGCGGCAAACGGTGCCTCGGGCACAGCAGGTGTCACGGGGGGCGTGCAGGCGGCCTGCCGCTGCGGGGCGGGCGGGGTCTGTTTCGGGAAACGGCTCGTGTCCGCGATGACGTCGTAAACCGGATGGTGCGGGCGGCTGCTGTCCGGCAGCGCACCGGTCAGATTTTCGACGCTCTCCTCCTCGGGCTCCTGCTCAAACAGGCGGGTGTCGTAGGCGGTCTCGGCTGCGGCGCGCTCCTCGCGCTTGGCCTGCAGGGTCTTGTACTGGCCGTCTACAAACAGAACGACGTCCGCGGGGGTGATGGCAAAGAAGAACATCAGCCCCAGCAGGAAGATGAGCAGCATGATAATGTTGGAGGCGGGACGCCCGAACAGCGCCAGCAGCGTGGCACCGATGGGCGCACCGAGGACGCCGCCCTCCCAGAAGTAGGTGCCGCCGCGGGTAAAGAGCATCTTGACGATCTCCCCGACCTTGAGGTTCTCAATATTAAGTTTGGAGAAGATGACCGGCACGCTGGCGCAGAGCACGCCCATCAGCGATACCTTGCCCGCAAACAATGCGACGCGGTAGCCTGTGGCCAGCAGGTAGGCCAGGTACAGCAGGAACGGTCCGACCAGATAAGTCGTGATACCGAAAACGCCAAAGTACCAGCTGCGCAGCGTGCGCCAAAGATTCTGCCCGGGCACAAGCACGAGCGCAACGCAAAGCAGACCCAGCCCCACCAGCAGGATGCTGCGGGCCAGGTTCGGGGTCTCGGCGCGGCGCTGGGCACGGCGGGACGGCTGACGGCTGCGGGAGGCCGCACTGCTGCGCGCGGATGCGGAGCGCCCGGTGCTGCTGCGGCCCGTGCCCCGGGAGGTGGCGGTGCCTTTTTTGCCGGAGAAGTTCTTTGTTGATTTTTTACCGGAACGAGATTGTGCCATGTTACAGTGTTTCCCTCTCTTATTTCTCTGAACGCTTCTTTAGGCAATACCGCATAATTCCCGCCTTACGGCTTAAGCACCGCTCCGGCGGCTGCG
>OJUG01003209.1_pt1 | contig 15236 bp, 10 predicted proteins | sample 1599841 | NCBI WGS metagenome assembly OJUG01 (sample SAMN04168659, study PRJEB22393) | human gut metagenome | biome: human gut microbiome; feature: stool | host: Homo sapiens | collected 2014-05-12 | reverse complement strand
GCGACCACCGAGATCTACACTCTTTCCCTACACGACGCTCTTCCGATCTTCTCCACCGCATCAATCTGACGGCCGATCATATTTTCCTCTGTGGTGGCAATCACCTTGCCTTCCTTTTCCACAACGCTCAGTTCTTTTCTCGTGATACTTTTCAGTCCGTCGATGGTACTCTGCAAAATCTGATTTGAAATCATCGCTTTCACCTCAATACTTTTCTCTGCATCTGAAATGCAGCCATTCTGTTTTTGCTTCTCTGTATAAATTGCCTAAAAACCTCTCTGCGAAGAGGTATCAAATTCGCCTATGCTCATTTTATAACAAAATGACAAAAAAAGAAAGAGGAAAGTATAAAAAAACAGTAAAAATCTCTTTCAGCTTGATTTTTACATAAAAATAGGGCCTGTTTTTTATTAAAACTGACCCTTGCTTTTCCGAATACTACGGTAAAACCTCAATTTTTCGTTCTCTTTACGCTGTCATTTTTTACTTATCCCCGACCACGTTTCTCAAAACTACCCGAATATCCGTCAAACGAAAAAGGGCATTTCGGTCGATATTCATAATAATCCTTTTTCCGAAATGCACTTCTTTCTTTGAAAAAACACAAAAGAATGTTTCCCGTCCTTCACCGGTGTACTTTTCCGTTGTCGGAACTGCCGTTTTCCCCTGCACAATTCCGACAAAAGTCCTGCCGCATTCTCCTCTTTTTTGTCCAAAATGATTCGCGCCGCATGGGGCGCTTTCGCTTAACGTCCCCTTGTTCTGAGAACCGTCAGCGCAAATTTCGGCAGACGCATCATGCGCCGCCATCTCGTCGGCTGTGTAATCAGGCGGTGGAACCATTCCAGTCCCAGTCTGCGGAAAATCTTCGGTGCCCGCTTCACATTGCCTGCCATTACGTCAAAGCTGCCGCCAACGCCAATGGCTACCTTCGCCCCAACCAGACGAATGTTGTCATAAATCCATTTTTCCTGCTTGGGCGCACCCAGTCCTACCAGCAGTATGGACGGAGCCTTCTTTTTTATGTCCTGAATGATTTTCTTTTCCTCTTTTTCATCGAAGTAGCCGTTATGCACGCCCACAATCTTCAGTCCGGGGTATTTCTTCATCATTTTTCTTGCCGCCGTTGCCGCAACTCCGGGCGCGCCGCCAAAGAAATAAAAGGTTTCCTCGCTCGCCGCAAGGTCTGCCATCAGGTTCTGCGTCAGGTCATAGCCTGCCACACGCTCCTGCAAGCGAATCTCGCTGTATTTGGATGCCCATACAACACCGATTCCGTCCGGCACAACCAGATCCGCCTCCCGCAGAATACTCATCAGCTCTGCGTCCTTTCTTGCCTCCATTACAATTTCCGGGTTAGGGGTACAGATGAAATGCTGCCCTTTTTCCTTGAGCAGTCCTTCTGCCCGTGCTACAGCTTCATCCATCGTCACAACATCGAAGGGTACTCCTAATACGTGTGTTTTCCTGTTCATACTACGCTCCCCCCTTATTTTTTTCTGCGCTCCAGCAGTTTTTCCAAATATCTTTCGTTCTTGTGTGCCATTTTTTCCAGTTCCTTTTCCTTCTGTGCAAGCTTCGTCACATAGCTTTCCTTGTTTTGGATCACATCCTCCACCAGAGCCAGTGTTTTCTCCTTGTCAAATTCCTTCAGCTTGCCGCCGCTGGGCATATCCAGCTTCTCGAGATAATATTCGATCTTAGGGTCATAAATAAAGCCAATCAGCGGCACTCTCTGTCTTGCCGCAAAAATCAGCGTATGCAGGCGCATGCTCAGAATGAAATCCGCCTGAGAAATAATCCCCATCACCTCATAGGGAGAGTAGCTGCTCTTTAAAATATAAGCGTTCTGCTTCATTTTTTTGCGTACCTTTTCGCTCACCGTCACGTCATGCGGCATCTGCATGCTCAAAAATACGATGTTCCGCTGATATTTTTCCACAATGGTATCACATAATTCCGCAAATTGCCCGATGAATTTATCCATATCCTTCCAGTTGCGGACAGAAACCACAACCATCGGCTTATCTGTCGGAATCCCTTCTTCTCTGAGGATTGCCTGTGTTGCCTCCTCGCTCACGCCATCCATTGTAAATACAGGGTCAGCCGTCACAAAGCATTTCTTCGGGTTTACCCCCATAGAAAGCAGCTCCTCGTAGGAATTTTCCTCTCGCAGTGTAATCAAATCCGCCTTATTCACCACCTGCTTCACCAGTCTGCGGTTGCGCTTGCCGGAAACAGGCCCGATGCCGTTTGCGTAAAGCATCACCTTTTTGCGCATCAGCTTTGCCGCCGCCGTAATCGAAAGGTAATACATCAGAGAACGGGTAGAGGTGCTGTCCTGCAGCAAGGAGCCGCCGCCCGAAAGCAGCACGTCACACCTGTGAATCGCACGGAACACATCCATGAACCCAAAGCGGTATACCGCCTCAATCCCGTATTTCTCCTTTGTTTCCTTCGGCTTGTTGGAAAGCACGGTAATATGGTAATTCTCGCCCATCTCCTGAATATTCTTGTGCATGGAAAGCATGATTGCCTCGTCGCCCGTGTTGTTAAAGCCGTAATAGCCGCTCATCACCACGTTGTACTGCTTTTCATGGCTTTCCTTCCATGCCGCATTATATGCACATACGCAGTCGCCCGCCATCTTCGTTACGGAATAATATTGGAAGATGACCTCTCTGCCGTATGCGCCCATTTTCTGCCGCTGTTCCTCCGTCAGGTCATTGAATGCATGCACCACATCCCGATACAGCAGATTTTCGTTGGAAAGCTCGCACCCACGACAGCAGAAGTTGTTTTCCTGCGCCAGCTCCAGCTTATCCTCCCCGAACAGCCCGATGTAGCCTTCATTCCCTGCAACGATCACAGGCTTTTCTGCCGCCATTGCCTCCAGAGCCGCGCGGCTTACGCCAACAAAAACATCTGCCACCGCTACCAGCTCATTGATATCCGTTCTGCCGCCCGTCATGGTGATACATTCTCTGCCGATTTGCACATTCACTCTTTTGGATTCCGCCAAAAGCTCGTCAAACACATCCCCACCGCCGACAATCAGCATTCGCAGTCCGGGAATGGCCTGCGCCAGCTTCGGCGCAATCGCAATCAGCTGTCTTGCCACCAGTGCGCGGCTTTCGTCCATGCGGCTGACATAAACCAGTGTCGGCTCCTCCGCCTGCAAGCCAAATTCCGCCTGCACCTTCGCGCCGTCCGTCTCAGGAGAAAATTTTTCGGTATCAATCCCGTTGATGGTCACAAAAATATCCTCATACCGCACCTTATAATTTTCCATCAGATACTCGCGAATATCGTCGCTGACCGCAATCACCTTCTGCCCCCAGTTGGAGATGTATTTCAGCCCCATCCCCGTATAAAATACCCAATGCGCGGAGGTCACAAAGGTAAAGCTGTTTTTCATTCTTTCCTTCAGAAGTCCGCAGACAAAGCTGGGAATTCTCGCATGCGAATGAACAATATCTACCTTTTCCTTTTTGATAATTTTTTTCAAAATGAAATAGGAGCGCGCCATTTTCAGCACATTTCTCTGGTTCAGCGGCACATGGTAATGGCGAATCCCTGCCTCTGCCAGCTCCTTTTCGTAAACGCCACCGTTGGAGGCAACAATAATATCATAGCCCTGCTTTTTCAGCTCCTTGGAAAGCTCCACCACATGGGTTTCCGCCCCGCCGATTTCCAGCCCCATCAGAGCCATCAGAATTTTATACTTTTTCATGTCTTAACCCCCACTCATTCGCTGATGCTTGTGATTTTCATTACGGGTTTCGCATATTTTGTCGCTACATTCATTTCGGAATTTGCCTTCATTTCCACAACGCCGTCCACAAAATAGCCCTCGTCCTTCTCCACCACAGGACCGTCAATCGTCAGCGTCACGCTGTAATAATCGGGAAATTCCACAGGCTGAATCGTGCCGTCATTCAGCAGTACATTTTTCAGAAACGGCTCGTGCTTCACTGCCGTAATCGTCCCTAAGCAGATGCCTGTTTTCTCGTCAAAAATTTTATCCCCTTCATGCAGTGCATTGACCGTAGCCATCCGCACCTCGTCAATCAGCGCCGTATAGGTTCTCTGCTCCTCGGAGGCATCCACCCCTGCGGATTCCTTCTGATTCACCACGCCGAATTTGAACACCGCCACCGCGCAGAGCGCAACCACAACTACGATAATGAGGATATCCACAATGTTCGGTTTTCTCTTTGCCATATCACTCACCATCCCTTACTTCTACAACAATGCCCTTAAAGGCATAGCCCTTGCCCTTGACATTCAGCTCCATCCCAACCTTTACGGTTGTTCCTTCCACGGTAATGTCCTTTTCCGTTTCCGTTCCGTTTCCTTCAATCGTCACATAAATATTGCTGTAGCCGTCCACAGGCACCTTTTCATATTTCCCCGTAGTGCGGTTGAACATCGTTTCCGTAAACGGCTCTGTTTTCACATCCTTCACCGTTCCCAGATAGGTCGAGGTGGAGCTTTCATAGGCATTGCCGCCCACAACGGGGAAATTCGCCGTTTCCGCAACCACTTCTTCCCCCATCACCACATAGGAATAGGTCTTTGTATCCGCGCCGCTCTCTGCCGCGCCTCTGCCGCCCAAAAGCATCCTTCCGCCGACAATGCCGACAATTATCACAATCAGAATCAGCAAAATATCTACGATATTGAAAATACCGAATAATTTGTTTCTTTTCATTTTCCTGCCTCCAGATAGAGTTTTTCGATTTTTCTTGTCATCTGCTCTGCCAAAAAGGTCGCCTCGGCATCCCTCTTTGCCTGTGCGCCAAAGGCGCTTCGCTTCGCGTCATCCGCAAGCAGCTCGTCCAGCCTCTCTGCCAGTGCGTCGCTGTCCCCGACAGGAATCAGAAAGCCATTTTCGCCATGGCGAATCACCTCTGCCACGCCGCCGCTGTCCGTCCCGACCGCCGGAATCCCTGCAATCATGCTTTCCAGAATAGAAAGGCACAATGCCTCCGCCTTCGATGTAATGACCGCAATATCAAGCGCCGCCTCTATTTTTTCCACATCCTGCAAAAAGCCCGTAAAGGTCACATGTTCACGAATGCCAAGCGCCGCCGCCTTCTGTTCCAGCTGCTTGCGCAGACTGCCGTCCCCGACGATATAAAACCGCACATCCTGCCGCTTTTCCAGAAGCTTTTTCGCGCCAAGCAAAAAGGTTTCATGGTCTTTCACTTCCTCCAAACGGGCAACCATGCCGACCGCCTTCTCCCCTGCCTTGCCGCCAAAGGAGGAAAGCAGTGCCGCCTTTTCCTCTGCGCTCGGAATGGGAATCCGCTCAATCCCGTTATAAACCACTGCGATTTCCTGCGGCTTTGTGCCGCCTGCAATCATGCTTCTGCGTACCGCCTTGCTGACCGCAATGATTTTATCACTGAACACCGCATTGATTTCTCTGCGGAAAATCTTCTTTGCCAGTCCGCCCGGCGCGCCCTCCATGCAGTGCTTTGTATTGAAGATATACGGCACTCTCGCCCTTCTTGCCGCCATGCGTGCCGTCATGCTCGCATGCGTATGCACAATATCCGGTCTTTCCGCGCGGAAAATTTTCGCCAACGCCTTGAATGCCTTCCTGTCGAAAGATTTGTCCTCCATCTCCTCCATCGCAAGCACAGGCACATCCAATGCCTGCACCGCCGCCACCAGAAGGCTGTCATGCGGCAGAACCACCTTCACCGCAAATTTTTCTCTGTTATGATATTTCAGATAATACAATAGCCAACGCCCTGCGCCGCCAATATTTCTGTCTGTCAGAACATGGAGGATTTTCATTCTTTTTTCCGTCATTTCATTTCCTCCGTTTCTCTTTCGCCCTTCTTTTCTGCCACACGCACCGTTGCCATGCCGATGCCGATGAAGCACCAGAAGAACAGCACAATGCGGTAATCAAACCAGAGGTGATCTGTCAGCCCCTGCAATAAAAGCCCTGCAAAGCCGCCGAAGATTGCCCCCAGCAGAAAACGGAACCGCTTCGGTGCCGTCCGCATACCGCTGTAAAGCCTCTGGAAGAAGAACAAAAGCAGCAGTACCAGTACAGCAAAGCCGACAATCCCCAGTTCGATGAATTCCTGTAAGAACAGATTATGCGCGTGGTACGCATTCGCCGCCTCAAAGGAGAACAGCGGATAAATCTGATTAAATGCACCGATTCCGATGCCCGTCACCCAATAATGACGAATGATATCCAACGCCGCCGTATAAATCGACACACGGTACAGCGAGGAGGAGTCGCTCATCGTAACGGAGCTTGCAATTCTCGCCCACAGACCTGCCGGCAGAATAAACGGCATCAGCAAAAGCAGCACCACCCCAAGGGGAATCAGCCGCTTTTCGGAAAGCAACACGAAAAGTCCTGCCGAGAACATCAGCCCAAGCATTGCCCCACGAGAGCCCGTTGCCACAAGCCCCAGACAAATCACACCGAAGCAGCCTGTATAATATAATCTGCCGCACCAGTTTTTCATCTTCCAGATCATCCCTGCCGCCAGAGAACCGACCAGAATCAGGTATTCCCCCAGAACATTCGGGTTGCTGAAGGTTGCATACGCGCGCGTGGTGATGTCAAAGCTTTCCTCATCCACCCATGCGGCATCCATTTCCACCCCAATGATATATTGATATACCGCGTAAAGCGCAATCAGCGCCCCTACGGTAATCAGTACCCAAAGCACAAAATTCAGCTTTTCTTCTGTATCAATGGCATCCTTTGCCACAAAGAATACCGCCATCAGAATCAGGAACAGGCTCATTGCCAGCAGTGCCGAAGGGAAGGCATAGCTTGTCACCCCTGCATAAAGGATACAAGCCCCGAAGCAGCCCAGAAGCACGCTCACCATGCTCGTCCGCTGCATCCGGATTCTTCCCAGAAAAAGCTGAATGAAATACAGCACAAAGGTTCCCAGAACCAGAACCGCCAGAAGCATCGTCGGCAGAACGGGAATCGCCGCCACAATCCCTGCCAAACAGAAAATCAGGAAATTCTGATTAAATACGCGCAGGAAAAAGCTTTCGCCCATTGCCGCCGCAAGGCCGTTGCTTTCTCTGCGCACCGCCATGCCGCTCCAATGCACCAGATTATGCCAGAACCGCGGCAAAATCCCCTGCCTTGTATTGAGCCTTCTATCCCAGTTTGCACGCAAAAAGCCAAGAATCGCGCTGTTTTCAAACGCATTTTTGAATCCCCTGCAAATTGCCGCATAAATGCTGTACGCAATGCTGTTCATCCAGACAGAGCGCAGCAACGTGCAGATTGCCGCAAGCAGGCGGAAGCAAAAGCTGTCTTCAATTATCGCAGAAATTTTTTCTGTCATCGTATACGTTCTCCGTTTTTTCCTCTTACGGGGTGCGCCTTGCGTCGTTTCCCCGCCTCCTCTGTGCCGCAGCCTTTTCAGCATGCCGAACACAAACTCACCTTCCTCAATTTTCAGAAGCCTTGCAAAAAGCATGTAGGCAGTCACGCCAACGCCGCCGCAGATGCAAAGCAGCAGAATCTGCCCAAGCACGCGTCCGCCCAATCTCGGCAGCAGCAGCCATTTGCACCCAAGCACCGGCACAAGCATCCCTGCCGCCGCCAGAAGCATCCGCCCAATCTGGAGCACAAAGCCCTTATCCAGAATATCGGGATACTGCTTCACCGCCGGAATCAGAAGCACTGCTGCCGCCGCTGTGGAGGAAACCGCCGCAGATAATGCCAGACCGCCAATCCCCATCGGCTTCAGCAAAAGCCAACACAAAACCGCATTGATAACGATAGAAATCAATCCCGAATAAAACGGGGTTTTCCCGTCCTGATTCGCATAAAAGGCGCGGCTCAGAATATTCTGTACGCCGTAGCCAACCATGCCCAACGCAAAGAAGAACAGCGCCGCCGCCGTCAGCTGTGTTGCCGTTTCGTCAAAGGCCCCTCTCTGGTAAATCAGCGAAACCACAGGCTGTGCCAGAGCCATCAGTCCAACCGTCATGGGAATCAGCAGGAAAATCATCGATTTCAGCGTCCCTCTGACCGCCAGTCCGAATTCCTTTTTATCCTCCGTCATACGGGAAAATTTCGGAAACACCATATTTGCAATCGCAAGCACGAAAACGCCCACGATAATCGTATACAGGTTATTTGCATATTCCAGCGCAGAAACGCCCAGCTCCCCGTTCACCGCACTGCCGCCCGAAAGCTGCGAAGCAAAGCGCGTATTTACCATAAAGTTAATCGGCTGAATCCATGTGCTGACCATAACCGGCAGCATCAGTTTGCCGATTTTTCTCAAGCCCTCATCCTTAAAATGAAAATCCGGGTGATAATGATAACCCTTTTTCCAAAGGGACGGAATCTGGATTACCGCCTGCATCGCCCAGCCAATCAGAAACGCCACCGTCAGCCCCAGAATCCCGAATTTCTCGTTAAAGAAAATATAATACAGAATCAATACGCCGTTGGAAACCACGCTCAGTGCCGCAGGCACATTAAATTCCTCCAACGACTGCAAAATCCCCACAAAGGAAAAGGCAACCGCCGTAAAGAGCATCGTCGGGAAAAGCATCCGCAGAAGCCCCACGCAAAGCGTCACCGTTTCCACATCATAGCCGGGCGCAATCAGAAGCGTCAGCGGCTTCGCAAACGCCATCCCCAGAAGCATCATCAAAAGCGTAACGGTCGAAATCATCGTAATAAAGCGGTTCGCAAGCGAAAACGCCTCCTGCCGCCCCTTTTTCTGCAAATATTCCACAAAAACAGGGATAAAGCTTGCAGAAATTGCCGATGCAAAAATCACATCAAAAAAGGTACGGGGAATCCGGCTTGCCAGCAAAAATGCCGCCGCCTGCATATCCGTTCCGTAGTTTGCCGCCAGAAGCTGCTCGCGCACCATTCCCAGTATTTTCCCAAAAAGGGTAATTAACATCATAAAGCTGACGGTTTTCACCGCCTGATTGCCTTTTTCTGACATAATAAACTCCTAAAATCCATTGAAAATTTGTTTTCTTTCGTGTCAATCGGTAAAAATACTCCTTGTAATCCATTTTATATAGTACCTTATTCTCCCTTTTTTTACAACCAAAAGCGGAGAATCCAAAAAAAATGTTTTCGGGAGAAGCTCCCCCGAAAACATCTGCATTTTTATTTGATATGAACTGCTTCGTATGTCACAGCGCCGTCCTTCACACGGAAGCGCAGCATTTTATAATTCGGGTTTACCGTCCCGTCTGCCTTCCAAAGATCGGGCAGGTTGATGTAGCGCACGCCGTCCTTTGTGGAGGTCCAGTAAGACGTACTGCCGCAGGAGATTACAAAGACCTTCTTGCCCTGCTCTACATACTTGCTCAGAATTGCGCGGAAATAATTGGTTTCCGCCGCGGAGCTGAATGCAGAAGGGGTCTTGTCCATCACCAGAACAATGGTGCTGTTGTTTGCCGCATCAATGTCTCTTGTGAAGCTTGCCCACTGAGAGGGGTTTGTTGCGGTAATGCCGCCCTTTGCCGCAGAAAGCATTGCCACACTCACGCCGCCCCTGTTCAGGAAACGATAACTCCCGTTCCATGTCAGAGAATCCACCTTGTTTGCCGTCTGCAAATCGTTTTTGCCGCCGTAAATTGCCACATTTGCGTTTGCATCCACATAGGCCTTTGCCTTTTCTCTTGTGGAAGTATAGACTGCCGCATCAATCTTATTTGTGCCTGTGTATGCAAGCTTGCCCGCTACGTTGAAATAATGCGCCCCGTCATTTGCCACTGTTACTGTCTGGTTCAATGCATCCTTCGCCGCCGCTGCCGCAGGTGCCTTGACTGCCGCCGCATTGCCAACCGTTACGGTAATGTATGCAATTGCGCCGTCCTTTTCGCATTTGATATAGGTAGAGCCTTCCTTTTTCGCCGTGAAGTGATTGCCGGAAACAGTACCAACGCTTTCATCCGCCACGCTGTAATTTGTGCTTGTGGATGCCCAGTAGGAGAACCCATCCTGATCGTATGCGTTCATGGCAATCGTTGCCGTTTCGCCTGCCTTGTTCAGCTTAATGCTTGCATTTGTGGGGCTGAGTCTTGCCACCTTGCCGCTCACCACATTCTGCTGATATGCCACCAGATTGTTATAGGTTGCAATGACAGTAAATGTGCCGCTTGTCTTGGGTGTAAAGCTGTAGCCGCTCCATGTCCCTTCCACGCCGACAGCATCCAGTGTCACCTGCTCTGCCGGAATCTCAATGCGGTTGTAATGCTCATCCAGACCATACACCGTAAAGGTAATAGGCTTGCCTGCCAGTGTTCTTGTCATAGAGGGCTGCATCCGAATTTCCTGCACTGCACCCTTTTCTGCCGTCTGGAAAATGCCGACTGCGTTGATTACCCTACGTTCAGAGCCTTCGGAAACCTTGTTTACCACGTTCACAGAGGAATCCTCTGTTGTTTTCACCGCCATGGTAGAGGAGCCGCCGCCGTCTAGGTGCATTGCCTCATACGCGCCGTATTCCTGCATCAGCACGCCCATTTCCCAGTGTGTTGCGCCAATGCTGTCCCCTCTGCCGTCCACAACCATGAAAATTGCGGTCTTGCCATCCTTGGAAACGCCGAATGCCGTTCTGGGCTGTCTGCCCTTCGCAACAATGGAGTTTGCCTCTACGATTTTCCCGTCAACCAGCAGCTTGCCGCCGCCGCCAAAGGCGGTTTCCATCCCGTCCAGGTTCACAGAGGAATTGATATCCAATGTCATCTGGTCGCCCACCTCGAACATATATGCCGCCTTATCGCGATAATCGCCGCTCATCACGATTAAGTAGCCATCCTCCGGAACCGCTACGGTTTCGCCCTTTTCGGAAATCTGTGTAATCGTATCATTCTGCACCACAAATTTCACAAGGTTCTGGAAACGGTTATCCAAACCGGAGGTATTTGTCATGGCATTTCTGTCCAGATAAATCGGGAATACCATGGAGGTTACCTTATTCAAAGATGCAAGCTCCATCATCTTTTTCTCGTTGCCGCATTTCGCCGTCATGGTGAAATAATCGAAGAAGGGGTTGCCGTTCTCATCCATGAAGAACGCCGCATACTGCCCCTCGCCCTTGTTTATGCTTGTCCCCGCGGAAATCACCTCGCCGTCCCTTACGATTGGACCGAATGCCGCAGAATAGGAGCCGCTCAAGCCGAAGAAGTCAGAGTTTACCCCAGCAACCGCGCCGTTATCCGTCAAGAGCTTCTTAACGGTTTCCTTCAAACCATAGTCCGTCTTGCTTTCCACTTCCTTGAATTGCAGTGTACTTTCCGTCAGGTCAACCTTCAGCACATGTATATTCTGAATACCCGCATCCGTCATACGGCTGCTCTTTTCGTATGTCACCCCGCGGGTTACGGTTTTCTCCGTTTTCTGGTTATAATAGGTCGTTGCCGCATACGCCGTTTCCGTCCCCAGATAGCTCAGGGGGGAAAGCAGCAGCACTGCGGCGAGCGCCATCCCCATGGCACGCTTTGCCGTTTTCTTGTTTCTGTTCATTCCCTCATCTCCTTTGATCAACGCATCATAAACATACTTTTTATTCAGACGGAAACCGTTCGGAAAAGTTCCCGTATTTTTCTGATTCTGTCAAATATCATATCACAATGCAATGCGTTTTTGTTCCTTTTTCGGAAAACTTAAAGAAATTGTAAAACTTTTCGGCACAAAAAAAGAGTGCCGTTCCCTGCACTCTCTTTTCATTCCTTCACAACCTCGATTTTTTCTATGCCATACGCCCGAAAAAGCGGCAGCAGTTCTACTGTGATTTCCTCTCCGCTTGCCGCAATCGGAATCGCCGGTGGGCAGGAAACACAGGGGCTTGCACAAATCCGCCCCACCGCTTCTTCGCAGGAAATCTCCTCCCATCTGCCGAAAATTGCCTCCCGAATCCGCATTTTTTGCTTCGGCAGAATTTGCGGCATCTGTGAGGGTTCGATTTTTTCCTTCTGCGGCAACCGCTCCAATGCTTTTTCAATGCGCTGAAAATCCCGTTCCGTATTTTCGGGGGTTGCCATCAGCACCACCGCATCCAAATCGGCAAATTCACATTCGACTTCATGCGCACGCAAAATTTCTGCGACCTCTCTGCCGCGATAGCCCTTTTCGCCCGTAAAAATTGTCAGCTTCAAGGGGTCGCTGTCCATCATGACTGTCCACCCCTGCTTTTTTAGCTGTCCTCTCAGGTGTCCAATCTGTCCAATCGTCCACTGTAATTTTTCCCGATAGCCCTCTGCCAGATAGCGGTTGCACAAATCCAAAGACTGCAAAATCAGATAGGAGGGGCTTGTCGAGCCAAACAGCTCCATGGCTTTTTTCGCCTGTCTGCCAACCCTTTCCGCCCATTCCTCCGACAAATGCAGATACGCACCCCCCGTCAGCACAGGCAAGGTTTTGTGCGCGGAATCGCAGCTCATCGCCGCCCCCAAATCCAATGGATGCTTGGATGGATGCAGAAATTTCAGATATGCTCCATGTGCATTATCTACCAAAAGCGGCACCCCCGCCGCCCTGCAGGCCGTCGCAATTCCCTTGATATCCGGGGAACCTCCCAGATAATCCGGCGCGGTAATATAAACGGCGAAAGCGCTTGATTTTTTCAGCCCTTCGGCTACCTGCTCTGCCGTAATCGGGCAGGCGCAGAGGGATTTTGCCCCTTCCGGAAGCAGCCATTCCACATCCACATCCAGCAGGGCACAGCTATACAAAAATGCCTTATGGGCATTGCGCGCCGCCAGAATCACAGGGCGTTCCGTGCGGCTCTTCCTCTCCTGCAGCGCAAGAAACAGCATGGTACGGATGCACTGCGAGGAGCCCTCCGTCCCATAAATCGTCCTGCCAAAGCCAAAAAGCGCGTTCGCATTTTTCTCGCTTGCCGCAATAATGCCCTCCGCCTCGTAAAGCTCATCCGCGCCGCAAATCTCCGTAATATCTCGATTTTCGCACCCCAAAAAGGGCACGCCCTTGTGCCCCGGCATGTGGAGACGGGAGGTGCCCTTCGCTTCGTATTCCTTTATGAAATCACAAATCGGTGTATCCATAAAATCTTCCTTTTTATCATTACGCAGGCATGTGTCATCAGCCTATCATGCAAGCATGCGGCTGCGCCACTTTACTCGCTTGCCTCGCTTACCTTCATCATGATGGCACATTCGATTCTCTTTTTGAATAAATCGCAGCCATATTCATAAATGCCTGTAATGCTGCCTGTTGCATGGTACGCATTTGCCGCACAGCCACCGGAGCAATACAGCTTCGCCCAGCAATCCTTACAGCCCTCTCTGGCGTAGGCGTTGCAGCACTTGAATTCATCCTGCACCTCTTTATTGGTAACACCCTTCCAGATATCGCCCATGCTGTATTTTTCATCCCCGACAAACTGATGGCAGGGATACAGCTCGCCCCAAGGGGTCACTGCCATATATTCCGTGCCGCTGCCACAGCCGGAAATTCTCTTATAGATACAGGGGCCATGCTCCAAATCCAGCATATAATGATAGAAGGTCAGCGGTCTGCCCTCTTTTTTGCGTTTCAGCATTTCCTTCGCCAGCAGCTCATACTGCTCGAAAAGAATGGGCTTATCCTCTTCTGTCAGCGCATACGGGTCATCAGGCGCGCAGACAACAGGCTCCATGCTCAGCTCCGTAAAGCCCAGATCCGCCATGTGGAACAGATCATTCGTAAAATCTACATTATTATGGGTAAAGGTTCCACGCATATAGTAGTTTTTATCCCCACGCTTTTTCACAAATTCCTGGAACTTCGGCACAATGCGGTCATAGCTGCCGTTGCCTGCATAATCCTTGCGCAGATGGTCATGCACTTCCCTTCTGCCGTCCAGAGAAAGCACAACATTGTGCATTTCCTTATTTGCAAACTCGATAACCTCATCATCAATCAGCATCCCGTTTGTGGTCAGCGTAAAGCGGAAGTTTTTATCATGCAGCTTTTCCTGCTCTCTGGCATAAGCCACCACCTGCTTAACCACATCCCAGTTCATCAGGGGTTCACCGCCGAAGAAGTCCACCTCAAGGTTTCTTCTTGTACCGGAATTTTCAATCAGGAAATCAATCGCACGCTTGCCGACCTCAAATGTCATGAGCGCACGTTCTCCCTGATATTTGCCCTGACTGGCGAAGCAATAGGAGCAGTTTAGGTTGCAGGTGTGTGCAACATGCAGGCACAACGCCTTAATCACCGTATTTCTCGCCTTGAAATCATACGCCAGATGTTCATAATTATCGGGCGTAAACAGCTTGCCTGCCCGTCTGAGTGCCACCACATCGTCAATACATTCCTGCACATCCTCCGCTGTGACATCGTCATATTTTTCGAGCATGGCATCAATGATATCCCCCTGCGTATACTCGCGAATCATGCCGATGACATCATACGCCAGATCATCTACGCTATGGATGGAGCCACTGCAGGTGTCCAGCACGATGTTGTAACCATTCAATTTATATTGATGTACCATTTTTCTACCTCATCACTCTGTTAAAATCTATTTACATTCAAAAAAGGGCTGTTTGCTACAGCCCCTTTCCGATTTTGTCTCATGTTTGATTTGCGATTACTGTTTTTCGCAAGGCTGGTTTGCTACGCCGCAGGATGTTTTGCAAGCGGACTGGCAAGATGTCTGACATTCGCCGCAGCCACCGTTCTGTACGGATTTGTTCAAATCGCGTGTTGCGATAGTTTTAATTCTGCTCATATTTTCTACCTCCCTAAAAGTCAAAAAATTCTTATCTGCTATAAGTTCCTAATCATTATACCCTAACGAAAGGGAATAATCAAGTAAAACATCTTGCAGGAAAAGCAGACTCTCCGCTTTCGCAAAAGGATACTGCTAAATCGGAATTGTTCGAGCTTTTCAAATACTAACGTCCTTAATTCTGTTCAATAATTGATTTATAGTAGTTACCAAAGTCAGCAAGTGAATTAACAATTGGAAGCATTTTTGTTCCGAGTTCCGTTAAGCCGTATTCAACTCTCGGTGGCTGCTCATGGTAATCGTGGCGATATGCCAGCCCATCACTCATCATTTGTCTTAAACTATCTGTCAAAACCTTTTGTGAAATACCATCTATACTTCGTTGTAGCTCATTGAATCTCCATGGACGCTCTTTCAAGTTACGCAAAATCAGCAGTTTCCATTTTCCTCCGATAAGAGATACTGCTGTTGCAACTGGGCATTCCGGTAATTCTTCTTTTGCTCGCATAA
>OJUG01003183.1_pt1 | contig 15347 bp, 19 predicted proteins | sample 1599841 | NCBI WGS metagenome assembly OJUG01 (sample SAMN04168659, study PRJEB22393) | human gut metagenome | biome: human gut microbiome; feature: stool | host: Homo sapiens | collected 2014-05-12 | reverse complement strand
GAGGCTTCCGTGTTTCCGCTTAACGGCACGATTAAAAAAGAGGGTGAAAAAATCACCCTCAATTTAACAAAAAATATTCTAAACAGTAATAGGATTTCCAGCATACGACATATTTGAAAAATACAAATAACTTGTTCTATCTCTTTGAACATTTCCAACACCCGAAATATTAGAAATATAAATATCATTATTTGAATTTCTCAATTTGCATTCAATTGAAGCAGTATACACAGAAATACCGTTACCGTTAGTTAGGAAGCATAAATTGTTAATTATTCGTTCAGTAGTTATTCCCATGTCAGTAAAGAATCCAGCAGGTATGCTTGTTAATATGCTACTACCAACTAATGCTGACCCATTATTACCATTTCCCAAATTAACTCTACCGTATATGTTAAATAATTTTAATGCCGTATTATACGTTAAATAAACAGTTCCAGAACCAGTACCAACTGTTAGTTGTACAGTTTTCCATTGCTGTATATTATTTACACCATCATTTGCAATATTAGCACTGCTTTGAGCAGTGTTAGCTGTTTGTTGTGCCGCATTAGCTGATTTTGTATTATTGGCTATACTTTCCGCTTGAGATTTTACTGTATTTTGTAATGATATAATATTACTCCCATTTTTATTAACGTTAGTCTCTAACGTGTCAACCTTTTTACTAGCGGCGGTTGCTGTAGAATTAGCTACACCAGCAGTTTGGTTTGCACTAGCGACCGCATTCGCATTAACTTTCATTTGTTCGTCAATTTTATTCATGTTACCATTGAACGTCCCTAGCCAGTCTGTAATATCCGTTCCAAGATAAATTCCAAGTTCGTAGTTAGTAGTTTTTCCACTTGCACTCATAATAAAATACCTCTCTTTCAAATTAAGTGTTTAATATAGTTTTTGCGTTATCATCATATTGAGCCGCTGTAATTTGTTTTTCATCATAGTTAGTCGCTGTAATATTCAACGCGTCATATTCAGCGGCAGTAATAGGATTAGGTTTCAATAAGTCAGCCATTTGGTAAATTACGTCTTGATAAAATTCGTATTTACCGGTAAATGGTGAATACATATAAAACCACGGCGATTTATACAATATCATTTTAGCGTATAAATCATAATCACTTGCGCTAATTATTAATGTGTCATAATCATTAGCGGTCAACTGTAATGAGTCATACTCTTCTGCTGTTATTCCAAAGTAACGCAACTTTCCGTAAATATCGTTTAGAACTTTGCAAATAGATTCATACATTCCGTTTGTAGGATTGTAGCACTTTACGTTATCACAAAACACACTGTCTATATATTCATACAGTTTTTCGATTTCATATTCAGCCCATATTTTAGTATTGTCATTCACTTCATATATTAGTTCTCTTAAGTCTTTTAGTTGTTCTGTGATGTTTGTTGACAGAGCAGTTATTTTTTCGTCAAGTTCCTGCACTTCAAAATCTATTTTCTTGTTTAGTGTATCAACTGCGTTTTGTAATTCTTCTTCTAACGTTGCTTTAAGTTTTGCTATTTGTTCATCTGTATAGTTTTTGTAATCATCAGTAAAACTGTTAATCATTTCAATACATTCGTTAATCTTACTACCTATATAACATAGACATTCATAATAGCTCTGCTTATTACTGTAAACCGTAGGAATATCACAACACACAATCGGTACAATAGGCTTAATCTCATTCATTTAATCACCACCTTTACCACACAGACAAAAATAATGGTCTGCATAATTCAATTATTTCCCTGTTAATATTCACAATTTCCTTTTTTAAATCTCTTATTGCTTCTGCTTTGCTTTTTCCTTTTAATCCTTTTTCTGTCCTTTTATATTCATTGTCCCTATTAACCAAATCATTTTGACTATGTATCATGTTTCCAGTTGATTCGGTATTTGTGATATTTTCCCCTCTATTCATACCAGAAGCATAGTCGTTATTTGCATATGTAACTTGAGGATTGTCGGAATTTATCCCCTCATAATCTGCCACGCTTTTTGTAGTATTTCTTGCATTATCAGTATAATTATTTTGCCCTTTTCTGGATTCGCTTTCATCATTAGTATATGTTACATCAACATTTATGAATGGGTCGTATCCAATTTTAATATGTTTATACAATTCTTTATAGTAAGGCATGATAACGTTTAATTTTGCCATGAGGTAAGTTTTAAACATTCCCAGCGTTTCAAACCCTATGTAATAATTATAATAGGTAAGCAAGAAATCACGCTTGAAATCGTTTAATACATCAATGTCGTCTGTGTACCATTCAAATTCAAAATTGAAAAATTTATTTTTCGAGATTTCAATAATTTCCGTTACGGTATAATCATATGCATACGCTTCATCTATAAATGATGATAATATATCATTAATGGTTGTAGTATATTTACTCATTATTATCGCCACCTTCCATTATATTATCAGAAGATGTAAAGTTTTCATTGATAAAGCCATTTATAAATGATGGAAGTATGCTTTTGAATTTTACATCTACATCAAGTCCGAACATGTTATTGATAGCCTCGCAAGCGCGTTTTCTCATTGATAAACCTGTGTTTCTCATACCTTCTATCTGACCATTATTACCGTCAAGTTCTTTATTAGTTACACGTTCCTTTTTTTCTATATTATTTGTTTCATATCCTAAGTCATTTAAAGCCATGGAATAAATTTCTTTGATTTCCTGCTCCAGTTTATCAACTACATATGGCGCATTCATGTTAATAGCTTTTACTTTGTCTAAGTCAAAACTATCTGTTAACTTAATAACTGGAACATAGTTATCATAATTTTCCCCGAAAATCTGATAACTCAATTTTTGTTCATCAGATGACACTAACGCTACGGGTGTTCTTTGCGCATACATGTTTAGATTCTTTGTTTTCCATGCAGTTTCAAGAGCTTCTGCATACATTTGGGCACTTAACACAAAGCCAACATGCGCGGGATTATTCCATATTATTACGCTATTATCTTTGTAATAATCTTTTAAATATCCAGTAACGGCAAAGGCTTCCCTTGTTTCTGGTATATTGTAAATATCCATCATACCGACAAGTGACTCCTTCATCACTGCATACATATCCGCCACATCATCATATATGAATAATGCGCTACCTCTCCAAAAAAGTATATCCTCAAGAAAGTAAGGATTTATTTCTTTCGGAAAATTCACCCATTCGAAACGATTTACGGCAAGATTGTACAAGTCAATAAAAAACTTAAAATATGGAACTGATTTACCATTACAGCATTGATGTATATTTTCAAAACAACGTATAGGATTCTTTTTCATTTTATCACCACCTTCTAGTTGTTTTCAAGCGAATAGTTGCCTATATCGTTAGTGTGCCATAAGGTTACACCTCTGTCGAATATAGAACGCAATTCTTTAAGTTGATTTAAGTCTATGCATCCAGTAAAATTACAATCAGACGTCTTAACATAATTCCATGTGCTTCTACTATGCAAGTTTGGTATTTCAATCTTTTTTATAGGATAACCGTACATCTCAAAAAAACTGTCCGCGATTTCTGCAAATTCTCTTTTACATGATATAGCATAGAACCTTATACCCATCTCTTCTATTCCAACAAACAAATCGTTTGTTACAGCTTTCGAATGCAATGTATTTGGTAGTCTACTTTTGTCGGCAACCTCTCCTAATAACGTCAATGTATTATTTATTCCAGAACTTGCTTGTGAAACACCACCAACACTTAGCATTAGGCTAGCTCCACCTGTAAATGGTGCGGCGGCCACACCTGCAACACTTTTTAAAGCTCCTGCTCTAATATCTTTTATCGCCAAAGTTCCTCTGATTGCTAGGCTACTCCTATTTTGTGCTACCCACGCTCTGAACGTATCGCTATTCCATGAACAAATAGGAAACCCTGTATTTATTAATGAATCGGAATAATCTTCATTAATACCCTTGTAATATGTAGGGTATGTTATTATTTGTGGTGCAGTTGCCAACACGCCGTCTATAACAAATCTTACAGCGTGGTCGGCTCTGTCTGACAATTCAAATTTGAATATATCGGCATTTCCTTCCATGTTATCAACCATAACATAGCACCATGGGTAAGTATATAATTTATTATTTTTAGGCTTGTAACCCTCAAAAAACTTGCTATCAATATTAATAAGTCTTATTTCTGAGGCTTGCGTTGGCATGCATATATGGGGAGTTTGCACTATATTTACTATAGCGTCAACTTGTCCGTCTTCTACATATTGTTTTATAATTTCATTGACAGCTAGCGCAATATTATCTTCTGATTCTCCGCCCAACCACAGCATTTGTGCACCAGAATACACATGATTTATGAATGAACCAGGTCTGCTATAAACAGTTTTTCCATCTGTTAAATACAGTGTTATATACCAATCATCAAATTTATAAAATACTTCTTTGGATATTATAGGCTCCCCCGTCTCAATATTGACAGGAATAAGATTAGCGCCAATCTCGTCCTCACTACGCGGTATATGGTGATATTCAATAAAGCAAGGCTTTATATTACATTTATAAAAGTTATTTTGGAATATGTCAAGTGAAAAGTTAATTCTTGCACTGTTTTCACTCAACCATTCTATACTATTTATAAAGCAAAAAACCCACGTCTCACTTATTCCATGATTGCAAAATGCTAGATAATTTAATTCTAGTGCTTCCATCTCTGTAAACGGAACACGTAACGTCAGAGAACCCACTTTAATAGGAGACATCTCCATGAGCCTTTCAGCATTAGAGGGGTAAACTCTCCAATTTTCCAGATTATTTAATAAATCTTGCGTATTATTAAATAATCTAACATGCTCATATCTATCGTCCCATGGCACACCACAATATAACCTTAATTCTGTAGTTGGACTTCTTGGGACTACGTTGTCCTGTTTTATTAAATCAATCATATTTTTATGTTCGGAGCACTGTATTAGTGCTCCTACTCTCCTATGCTTGTTTTGTATAAGAAATTTGTTCCGTTATTGTTTCGTCTGCTCTGTACGTTATTTTAATTACAAGCGTTCCTGTCTCACCTGCTCCAATATGTAAAATGTTAGTTCCTGGAACAATGAACGTATCACGTGATGTATTCCCTGATATTAATTCATATGTCAAAAGTTCCTGATGATATGTACCTGTCCCACCCGTAACGGTTGCCGCTATTTCAACCTCATTGTCTAAGACTGATTTGTAAGTTCCTGAATTTGCAGTAATTGACAAGTCAGATGTTGCCACAACGTCAGTTGTAAATACTCGGATTGGATAGAACGGACTAGCCGACACCATTTCAAACAGTGTATAGAAATAGTTCCAACTTAAAACGTTAGCCAATCTCTGGTCGCTGATTTCTCTTAATTGTTCCCTTACTTTAAAGAAACGAACGTCCACAGCTACGGCCTGAATTGCTGAATGTGAAAAGTTATCCACAACAACGGTATTAACTTCTACTTGTGCCCTATCTAACTGATATGCGTATGCTAATGCCTGAACGCTTATATTTGCGTTAGTTCTAGGAGTGGTTATAAAAATAATATTTTCAGGTCTGGAAGACGCCGTTGAGCCAGCTATATTATTAGCAGGGTTAGGGAACGAAAATTCACCTATAGCGGTTTTTACCTCTACTAGCATATCCTTTGCGGATTTCTCGTCAACAACTTCTGGAACTGTGACAGCGGGTAAAATTTGCTTGTCATATGCCGCGTCAATAAGCATTTTCATAGCGAGATATTCGTCCCAGTTTGCCCCTGTAACAGCACTTTCCATTTTTGCGGAAATCATATCCCTAATACCGTACTCACTGAAAAAAGCGTTTCGTAGGTTATCGAATGTGACCGTAACTGGATATTGAATCTTAAGGTTAATATTATGGAATACACTCATAATATAGCTTTCATAAATTTGAAAAGCTTTTTCAAAACTATCGCGTGGGTCATATGCATGCCCCTTACACATATTTACATATGTTTCCTCTTCTGTCTCACCGTATCGCATAGGGTTTTTCTTATATCTTGCTAGAGGGTTTCTCCATGCTACAGTGTCAACTGATAACATGCCGATTAGTCTAACAAGAGATGGAACAATCTCATTACGGAGTGGATTATATTTTAAAATATCGTCATACACTTGAGAAATGTTGTCGCTTGTTATTTCAGGTAAATGATTTTGAACCTCATATGATAGCTGACTACGTACAGCATTTAAAATATTTTGGTTAGTTGCCTGAACTTTTTTATCACTCATTTTTTTACACCTCACTTTTTATTCGCTTGAACCGTCAAAGGACATATCCAAGTCTTTTACTTCAATTTTTTCCTCAACACCTGTATCTTTTATTTCCTCTTTATATTCTCTCTCCATATTCTCTCGAATATCTTCCTTGAAACGCTTTTTGTATTTTTCTTTTAGTTCCTCATATTTTTCTTTGTAGTTGTAATTTTCATCTTCTCCGGACGCGTTTAGTTTATTTCTTAATATGTCAATCGCGTCCTCATACTCTGTAATGTCGTCTAGCCCGTCAATAATTTTGTCTAATGCTTCTAAAACATCCATTTTTTATCTCCTTTCTCTTTATGGCCATAAATAAAAATATAACGGCATTTTCTTTCTTTTTCTTTCTGGTGGTTTTGGTGTTGGCTCACAGTCAAGATATATACACCCGTCAAAGTGTGTATAATCCGCCCACTCATAGGGTGACGTCAGCGTTTGTGTATAAAAATATGCTCCTCCATATGCGCTATTGCTAGTTATTATACTACCGTCGTCGTTTATGACTTCCACTATAGCGACATGCCCGCCTTCTGACGCATGACTGCCGGTATATGACCAGCACATAATAGCCCCAAGCTTTGGCTCCCGTCCTGTTCTCTGACCTTTTGATACTGCATAGTTGAACCAGGTATCTGCATTTCCTAAGGATGTATCGGGAGCTTTTCCTGTTATTTCATATCGCCTACCCCAGCAATAACATGTACAGTTAGGTAATCCATATCCTGATATATAGAATGGGTTTAAATCATACCAGTAAGGATTATTCATCATTCCGCTATCATCTAATCTGGGAGTGGTAAAGCATGATGTAAAGTTCAATTTTTCATAGTAATATCTTGCGGCTTCCCTGCGTCCTGCCTCTGTAGCGGACGGGTCTGCTGGTCTTTCAAAATTGTAAAGAAATGCAGAAGCTAGATACTCGGGTGATTCTGAACTTGTTCTGTACGTATCCCAGGAAATCGGATAACTGGAAGTTTCTCCCCACTGTCCCTGTCCTGTGAGTGTGTCAATCCATTCCTCCTGACCGTAGGGGTCAGTTATCTGGTAGCCGTTGGCAGTAGCCCAATCTGTATAATTCGTTGCAGGTGTCCACTGTACTAATCCAAAGCCCGCGCTGTAGTCGCCTACAACATCACCCTGCCATCTGCCTGGATTTATAGAACTTTCATACTGCATATTTCCAAGCATACCGCTGATTGCTTCAGATGAAAATCCGCGTGCTCCCATGTCATTAGCAAACTCTTGTGCGTTGTTGTCCATTTCTTCTTGCGACAGTGCTCTGCTTTCTACAATTATCCAAGCCATATGGTTTGACCTTCATATATTAAATCTGGATTTGATATACCGTTGATTTCAGCTAATGTCCAATAGTTTGTGTTATACATAGCCGCTATACCAGATAAGGTGTCCCCGCTTTTCACTGTATAATAATTTGAACTATTGCTTGCTGTGTCAATATAAATTGTCTGTCCTGGATAAATTAACGCTGGATTGCTAATACCGTTTGCGTTTGCAAGTTCCCACACATCAACACCATAGGCTAACGCTATATTCCACAATGTATCACCCGATACAACTGTGTAATATGTGCCTGTTTGTGATGGCGTATTATCGGGTGTCACATCACCTGTTGAATTTGCGTATAAATTCCATGCGCTTTTGTCACCATAGAATACGTTTAAATCTAATGCACCATTCCAGCCGTTTAAATATCCGCTTGATGTGTATTGATACAACGCTACACAATCAGTCCATGGATACGTATTTCCCATGATGGGTGCATTTTCATTATACCCATAAAAAGGCTCATATCCTAGATAGTAACCAGCAACCCACAATCCATAATCTTTATTTCTCACACTGTCCCAATTATAGCTGTTCAATGTGTTTAAATTCATATAGATAACTGGCTTCACGCCTGTATGATTGTATACATAGTCAAGCCATCTTTCCGCCCACCATGAACCATTGTAAGACGCGTATGATTCATAATCAAGAATTAATATAGAATCGTTAATATAATTTTCTATATTATCCAAAAAGAATTGTGCTTCACTCTCTGGATTTCCACCAGACGCATAATGGTATACGCCACGTAGCTTGTCGTGCTTTATACAATCCTGATACACCCTATCACAATCGGGATTTACATATGTTTCCCCCTCTGTAGCTTTCATTATCACAAAATCACAGTCTACTTGCGATATATCAATACCAGTCTGCCACGACGAGACATCTATTCCGTTCATGTTAGCGTTTACTGTAATTGGTGATAATGACAAAAGTAAAACCATTACAAATGAACATATTTTTTTCATTATAGTACACCTCCTTTACTCTCGATTTTTTCGACAAGTCTTTCCATTACAAGTGTGTTGTTATTGATTGCTTCAATCATTTTATTTGATTCCTCTTTGTGTTGTTCATTCAGATTTGCTATATCTTCTCTGTTTTTGTCTGTCATGTATTTCACATACCAAAAACAAAACCCACAGCATACAATAGGAAATCCGACACTTGAAACAATCTGAACAATAGTATTAATGTTATCCGGCATTATATCACCTCCTTTATCTAATAATATCATAAATTTTATGTATTGTCAATATAAATAGCGCGACGAAAAAATTCCGCCGCGCGGCCCGTGTACTGTGAAATTAAATAAAGGGGGTACAAGTCCATCACATTCTACAACCTGCCTGGTTATGTGTACGTTAGAATGTGTCGATATTTATATTAAACAGTGGAGCCATTTATAATATATCATATATAAGATAATAAGTCAAGTGTCATATTTTTGCAGTCCAAGTTTTCAAACCTCATCATACCTCTATTGAAATACTCGCGTAGCATGATAACAATAAAATTTCCAGTTGTCACTCTTAATGCCCTATCGTCTACAACGTCATTTACATTAAAGCATATTCTATTGTTAAAAGTTTCATCACAACCAGTTGATACATATACAACGTCGCTATATTTTCTGATGTTGTAAGGTTTTTGATTGTATATAACTGTAAGTAAATATTGATTTCCTCCAGATGGTCTCTCTATCAATGATTCATTATCGTTTAAATACACGTTACTGCTAGCAAATGATGAATATTTACTTTTTGAAAATGCCCTTACAAATCCCGATTCCGTCATGGCTGTGTTTGCGTTTTCATTATAGGTTCTTTCAAAAACCCAACCATCACCTTTTAATATTTTAGTGTTCTTTTTTAACATCTTATTGATTCCTAACGCTGAATAATAAGGATTTAAAATAGATACTGTATTAGAAGCCATATACAAAGGGACATATCTGTGCTGTTCTCCATCACCTCTTGCTATTGATATATGCAATGACATCAATTTCTCAACTTCATTTGGTAAATATATATTATTTTCGTTTTGATATTCATCAAAAAATCCATGTTTAACTCTTGAAAATAAGGCTGACATATTTTTAAATTTATGCGACATAGAAAGAGGTAAACAGTATCCACATTCTACACCATTTAAATATAATACAACTATGTTACCATTTAATATTCTTTTCTCTGTCATTGTGTATGAAGGATAAAATATTCTTTTTATGTCGTTAAAAAATACATCTGCACAATTAGACATATCAGACTTATTTCTATATAAATAAAAAAATTGATTTACATCTTTAGTTTTTAGAAATGTTGAAATCAACTTCTTTTTGTAACTTACACTTTTTCCCGCTGTTCGATTTCCATCTGTTATAAATATCTCTGGAGGTTTTCCATTTTTATCTTTAAGTGTTAAAAGTCTATCACAACTATAGTATTTATCCATATTCCACCTCTATATAAAAAAAGGGTGACTTTGCACCCTTTGTTATTTTAAACCAATACACATGTATAGAACATTTTGCCTTTATAATTTTTAGATTCCTTTGATATTACTTTTACCGTAACATCATCTTCCCCGACAAGTTCTTCATATATATCCGTAATTTCATTATGTAATGACTGTGAACCTGAAATATACATTGTACCGTCTTTATCTACGTATACATATTTTGTATAATCAGTATTATCGCTTTTCTCGTTATGTACCTCTACTTCTGCATAATAATCAAGATTGATAATTAAGTCATTTCCTTCTGATATTAATTCATCAATACTATGCATGTCATTAAATGACCTCAATTTGATTATATCCTTTTTTGTGACATCATCTTTCGAAACAAAATTAACCTTTGCGCTGTATCCTCTTTCTTTTCCCATTTTTTATTCCTCCTTTTTTTCATTACAGTTTTTGTGCATTTGCAATAAATACATCAACCGGCATTCCATACCTTTGCTCTACGTCTTCACAATGCAAAATATTAATCATAGAGCCTTTGTATTTTTTACTTAAAATAATTTCGGCCCTATTTTCGTCACTTGTGGAGACATACTCTGTTTTTTTCTCATTTGTAACCTCACCATTCACCTTACTGTAAATTTCAAAAGTTACATTAAGTCCTTTAAATGTTCTAGTAATCATTCTGTTTCTCCTTTCTTTATTATTTTTTTATTACAATATTAATATATCATTTTTTATCTTTTTTGTCAACACTTTTTACCACATTTATTTTTTTATCTTTCGATTCTCTTATACAAAAATCTTTGTTCGTTAATAGTATGCCACCCTTAATTCTCACAGCTTTAAGATTACAAGCTTTAAGTTCCAAACCAGCTTTTAAGTCAGATATTTTATACTTTCCGTTTATAAACATATCCTTAGCATTTTTTGACATGCCCGCGGCTTTTATATCTAAAAAAGGTTCACAAGGTTTTCTATTGACTTCAATAAAATGTTCTGCATACATTTTCTGCCTCTCATAATACGCAAAATCAAATTTTCCCTCACATTTCCAGCATAAAAAATTCGTTGGGTGCTCAAATATCATTTTTGGCTTTTGATAGCCTTGAATATGCACACTGTCTGTATCTGCATAGCAGAATCTATCTATATTCGCCATTGCGTGACGGATTGTAAAATTCATAGCATAAGATGTCACAGCGGAGCCGATAGGAATATATCCTACTTGTTTTTTGTGCTCTTCATTGAATTTAAAAGATACCACGCCATCATCATTTAAAAAGGGTTCTTTGTATGAGGAATCATCAGAAGTGCTGAACTTCCCATACAAATTATTAAGGAAAAGTTTGGAAAGTGTACGCAAAAAACCCGTGTTATTCTCCTTTATTTCCTTGTATGTGTCTATATATTCATCAAAAAGTCCTTTTACAGCATGATAATAAATATAGTCCAAATACTCTAAGTCATAAATATAATATGTTTCTTTGAATAGTTCCCAATCTTTACATGTAAATGTTAATTCTTGCACTGTGTCAAAAATTTCCCCATCTACGTTTACATATCTATAATATTTTCCATTATACTTTACGTCACTAGTATATAAATTTTCATTTGATTTATACCATGCGTTATGTCGTATATGTAGCCACGGTAAAGCGTTTTCTTTTAGTTTAAATCTACATCTTACACGTATAAAATAATACACATCTTTTTTGTTAATTATTTCCTCACCTGGTTTCCCTCTTTTATAAGTTCCATAACCCACAGGATAATAATTATCTGATACACTATGCATAACAGATGGATATAGCGAATTTACATCAAAAACTAACCCCATTTTTATAATTCTATGAGCATAGCGCGGATTCACATATACCCAACCTCCATGATATGACTTGTGTACATAATCCCACTGATTCCATGCATTAGAATATCGCTCGTCAAGATATTCTAATTTTAAATCTGGAAACAACGAATTATATTCCTTTCTAGAAAAAAATTGCTTAAATTCTGCCATACAACAGCTTCCAATCGTCAACTTTTTATGATTCTGATTGAACATTTTTTCTAGTGCTTCTTTTAACACCAGTACATCATTTTCTATATATTTTCTCTCTTCATCTGTTATTTCACAATAGGCGTAGCGTTCCCCTTCATAAACCATTTCTAGTTTTCTATGCTTTGTCTCAAATGATTTTCCTATATCAGCAATACTAGACGGCATTAGCTTATATGAGTCTCTTATTTCAATCACTTTTTTACCCTCCTTTATTATAATTTTATACCATTGCCCCATATATGATATAGAGGCGTTAAATTCTTTCGATAACATTTTGCTTTTCTTTTTTGTTGTAAATTCATAATTATTTTTTAATAAAAAATCAACAATAAAAGAACCATCAAACGCCAGGTTATGAAAATAAAAAATACTTTTATTAGGTAATCTGCTGATATGCTCTAAAAAATCCCTTATTGAATGCAAAATAGTGACGGTTTCTGTGTCATCAAATAGTTCACAGATGGCCGCCGCCCAAACCTCAGTTGACTCCTGAGCACCATATATATCAATCATTTCTTTCGTGTAAACCGTTGTCTCAAAATCACATGCATAGTAATGTATATTATTCATAATTTATAAATCTGTCAGCAAAGTAATTTATTTCAGGTGAGTCACTGTAAAATTGCATTGCTTCCATTACCGCATTCATTTTAGCAGAAACAACTTCTATTCTTGAATCAGCGGGTGTAGGGAAAATATCGGGATTTTTCTTATAAGCTATAACAAACGCCATTTTTGATAATTCATCAGTTAATAACTCATTTGTTCTATCAAATAAAAAGTCTCTTAAATCTTTTCTAAAATTATTTATACTATCATACCAGTTTTTAATTAACAATTCGTATTCTCTTATAGCGTTATATACGTCTGTATCAATACTCTTTATTAACATTCCACGTTCCATTGAAAGGTCTTGCAATTCAGCGGGTAACTCTAAGAACTCTTTGTTTATTTTTTCTACCTCTTTTTTATTTTCTGATACAATTTCACCCGTGATTAAATTTACTATATCAGATTCCTTTTTAATCTGTACGGCTCTTATTGATTTTATAAGGGTAATATCTTTTTTTGTTGGGTTTTCAACTTTTGGTATTACATTTACATCATATCCAGCTTTAAACTGTCTATTCAATCTACGCAAATATAAAGAATATTCTTTACTGTATAATTTATTTATATTCACAAAAAACACCTCACTAATCACATTTTTTTATAACAACACCTTTTTCTATACGGGTGTAGCGTATGCTATCACCCGGCTTTATGTCCAAGTCTTTTATAATTGACATAGGAACAATTACCCTGGCAGTGTAAGAACCTTGTTTCTGTTTTGTGAACATGATTTTATACTTTCTTTCCTTATTTTCTGTTTTCATTTGCTATCACCTACCCACTCACAAATATCGTGGATTTCCAGTGCTCCACAGGCTAGACGTTCACACATACTAATAATCTCATATTCGCGTACTGTAGACATATTTACGGTCATATCAGAGCAACCCACATCAATCATACGAATTTTTACAAAACCATCATAATTTTCTACTGACATATAAAATGAATCTGAACTAATCAAAATGTAGTCTACAAATTCCATGACTAGTTTAAATCTTTTAAAAATTGATTTTTTACCTATAACACAATCTCTTATAATTCCTTTTAATTTTTTAAATTGTAAATCAGTCATTATTAACCCTCCAAATTTATATTATATTATATTAACCCTCAATATCTATATGATAATATTTAAACGTAGCTGTTATATAGTTCTCTATTTCTAAAATTGTGTCTTTTTCGTTTAATAATAAATACCAACTAGCACCATCTCTATAATTTGATACAGATATGTTTGACTTGTTGTATAATATGCTTATGTCTGGGACATTCTCATGTTCAGATATAACCCTAATGCTTTCACCCATCATATAACATCTTGAATACATTTTATATACGCCAATTTTATATTTAATATATTCATTAATTCTACTGCAAACTTTACTTATACTGACATTCATATACTTAATATTTTCTTGATGTCTATTAAAAATAAACTCAATTATATAATTAATTGCTTCTACGTCATTTTTAGGTTTAAAAATATATATAGATGTGCTGTATATCCATCTTATATATATTTTTCCTTTATTAAAAGTAATATCTAATAAATCATCATTTTCTTTACATGCGATTGAATAAAGCATATAAGATACAGTATCAAACCTGGACCAAAACGATATATTATTATTTATTAAATATTCAATATTGTGCTGCAATGTTTTAAATGATTCATATGTCATATTATTTTACCACCTCTCTTATTCTATTTTCATATGTCAATACGGTATCAAGTGCTTTTATAAATTCGTGTTTATCATTTCTTAAAGTTATATATGATAAGCCCAGCATACAATACATTGTAGATATAGTTACAACGCTGTCCATAACATGAACAAATATGTGCGGATTTGATATGCTACACAATATACACATGTTATCAGTAATAGAAATGGTATAGTCACCTATAATGCTGTACTCTGCTAATTTTATTTCATACAATAATTCAACTATATAACTAATCATATTATAATCACTCCCATCTATATTTTAATACAGTTTCTACTACTGCTATAAATTTCTGTTTATCTTGAATAATTGAATCATTTAATAATTTAAAAGAGCAATAAGATGTTTCAATTATTATATATTCATCTCTAAACGATATATAAACATTAGGCTCTCTTAAGTGCGACAATATACACAATCCGAACTCTTGAAAGGCTATATGATAGCCTTTCAAAACACTATTTTCACTGAATTTAATGTCACACAATAAATCTCTGATAATTTCAGTCATTATATCACCTCCTTTTCGCATGAGTTATTATAATCATTTGTGCGTTCTATCATTAATTTTATAATATTGTACAAGTGTTTTACATTTACCTTATAATCACTTGAAATAAACACACTATGCTGTATCCATGAACTCTTTACCTCTATTTTTGAACTTTTTTTCATTAAAAACCACTAAACAATATTCCTCTTTATCCTCATAATATGCCTTAGTCTCAATGCTCCCTCCGAATCCTAATTCTTCGCAAATGCTAACCAGGTTTATAGCTGTTTCTGGGGTGTTTTTTCTTCCTTATTTATATAGGTAATATTACCTATGTCATAA
>OJUG01003170.1_pt1 | contig 15392 bp, 21 predicted proteins | sample 1599841 | NCBI WGS metagenome assembly OJUG01 (sample SAMN04168659, study PRJEB22393) | human gut metagenome | biome: human gut microbiome; feature: stool | host: Homo sapiens | collected 2014-05-12 | reverse complement strand
CACGACCCCAACATTAAGAGTGTCGTGCTCTACCAACTGAGCTAGAGAACCATCTAATTTATTATCAATAAATTACAGTAATTCTTTTGCTCACAATACGGCTTCGGGTAAACATTTGGGTAAACAACAGAGCGTGTGTTTGTGGTTTGCGGATTAATTTAAATCTCTGATTATTAGTAAGTAAAATCGATTGAAGAGGGGTGTGGGTAAGCGAGGTACCCGGATTCGGCAACTTACAATAGATCGCCGTTGCAAGTCTTTCATAATCGTTTTTTAAAGGAAATTCGGAAAAATTCGGAAATCGGTGGCAGTTTTTTGGTAAGAAAGTAATCCTGAATTACTTTTGTTTCGTGCACAGGAAGAATTTTTGCTTGCACAGAGGTTCTTTGACGTCTTTAAGTTTTTGATTCACGTTTTACTGGGTATCACTCCCTGCCCAGATTTCATTATTAATTGGCCATTGGGAGTTGGTGGCCGAAATTTAATATAATTCGCTTATGAAAAGCAAATTAAGAAGCTTGAGATCGTTCTCACCAGTTATTCCGTTTTTCAATTTATTTATTCAAATTAATCCGGCTATCAAAGAAATCGTAGGTAGCCATAAAATTCAAAGCAATGGATAGAACCCACGAAGAGGCGTTAACTGCGCGTATCTCTTTCCTTGACAAATGCGTTGAGGAACTGGTGCAAAAAGTAAAGCTATTAGAAATGAGAAAAATGTCAAAAATTTATGACTTAAAAGACCTTGAAGATATTTTCAAGGTAACGAAACGGACGCTGTTCACTTGGCGTCAAACTGGCGTACTGCCTCTCGCCGAAATTGGAGGCAGGTTTTACATCACGGAAGCCAAGCTTCTGGAAATCATTAACAATAATCCCAAAATCTGGAAAGGAGGTCGCCATGAGTAACCCGGTAGAACCTCTAATGATCGGCGAAGTTGCCGGCGGGATTACTCCGGACGATAGCCCTGCCATCGATGAAATGCTTCAAGGAGAGCAGCCGGAGTCAAAAGTATACGAGGGGAAAGTTGAATTTACGACCCCTAAATCGGATGAGGGAACGATTCGTCAGATCGAAAAGTTTCTACTCGCGAAGTGGCAATTTCGTTATAATCAGGCCACAAATAAAGTGGAATGGCGGACCTTTGGGGCCCATCGGGACTTTGTCGACATGGTGGACTACGATTATCATTCCCTCCTATTCGCGATAAAACGAACGGGACTATCTTGTTCGTTGCACACATTGAGGGCTTTGCTGGCAAGCGATTTCGTTCCGGCCTATAACCCTTATACGCACTATTTTGATCATTTGCCGCCCTGGGATAGGGAGACGGATTATATAGAGATGCTGGCCCAAACGGTTCAGACTACGAACCAGGCATTTTGGTTCCAATGCTTTAAGAAATGGCTCGTAGCTACCACGGCCAGCATGGTTGTGCCGAAAGAGGTCAACCAAACCGCGATCATCTTTAGCGGCCCGCAAGGAGTTGGGAAAACGCGGTGGTTTAGTCATCTTATGCCTGAAGCATTGCGCCGTTACCAGTTTGCGGGAACGCTGAACCTTAGAGATAAAGACTCGCAAGTGAAGCTCTCTGAGTGTCCGCTGATCGTCATGGATGAATTGGAGAACATGGGCAGCCGCAATATAGATGCGTTAAAGGAACTTATCACCAAGCAGCACATCTATTTACGCAGGGCGTACGCATATGCTCACGAAAGTTTTGTCCGTCGGGCGTCATTTGCCGGCTCGGTAAACCATCATGAGTTCTTGCACGATATGACGGGCAATCGACGCTTCCTCTGTTTCGAAGTTCGGGAGATTAACCCGGATCACGACATCCCGCTGGATTTGGTATTTGCTCAGGCACTGCATCTTTATCAAGAGAAGTTCCGTTTCTGGTTCAACCAGGAGGAGATAGCAGAGATCAATGCCCATAACGAGGAATTTCGGGTGATCTCACTGGAAGAGGAACAGTTGACAGCCTTTTTCGAGCCTTGCAAAGAGGACGATGCAACAGACTTTCTCTCGGCAACCGGCATCCTTAAGATCATCGCAGCCGCAACAGGAATACGATCGTTATCACTACAAAAACTTGGTCATGCTTTGAATGCGAAAAATTTCAAACGGATTAAGCGTAACGGTCGTTATGTACGAGTTGTTAGGGCTCTACATAACCAGCAAACACTAGACTAATAAATAGAGGGAGATTCCATAGCGGAGTCTCCCTTTTTTGTTGCTTTCGGGTAAGCAAGGCAAGCGGTTTTCGCAAATTGAATGAAAACGGACCTTTTCACTCAACAAACCATCCATACCCATCTTTCCCATCCAGAGCATCACAGATTCCTTGTGTGAAGTGAGTAGCCCCTACACTGCGAGATAGAAACGTATCGATGTAGCTGCACTTGTTGGCCTCAGTGAACAAATTGAAAATAGACCACATGCTAATATTTTTCTCTGCCGGGCTATACGAAAAATTATCATCCCTATAAAAATTCTTTGCGATCACATTCATGTGGGTATCAGTGAACTCAAATTCAGGTAATTGCTTCTTTTCCTGAACAGGTAGATATTGGTATAGCCTGGCCTTTCCAATCAATTGAGCAAACTGACTTTCTGTGAGAGTATAGCCCGGTAGTCTTTCCATTTGCTTGAGGTGTTGAGAGGCATTATACCTGGCAAATAATTCGATGGTTTTTACCACCAGGTCATTGACACTGCTTACCCTCATCTCATCGCAATATCCATCGGTACTCACACAGAGATTGCAGCACACCAGGTTTCTGAAGCCAATAAATACCTTGAACTTCTCGATCCCTTTCTTGCTGTAAAGGTTCTCTTGGTTATACGCCCTAACCCCTCCAACTGTCAAAGACAAGGTATTTCCTGCGATAGTCTCCGTGATGGAAGGGATTTCAATACAGAAAGCCATCCGCTCGTAATAGATGGTCTTGTCTGCCTCGGTAAGCTCCTTGACAGGTTTGTAGATGGCATCGGGAGTTCTCCCCTTGATGATGTGTGACACTCTGATTTCAGGCTCTTTAATCTGCTCATGTTTGAAAAGCTTGTGGGTACATTCCTGCAAGGATTCGATAAAATGGCTGTGGCTGATGGTAACTTCGTTGTCCTTGCTGAATACAGGTACGATACAGTCATTTTTGAGGTGTTCCAGGCTTACTTCCTGGGTATTGGCCTCGATGAAGTTCCTGGGCTTATTTAAAGCCGTTACTTCCATAGAAGAAGGGATTTCTTCATAGGGAGTATAGAAAGAGCCTACAGGGGCTAAAGCAGCCCTATAAGGCTGGCGAAGGATAACTTGTTCCATGATTTTGCAGTTGCTGAATAGGTTGATTGATTGGATTGGAGGGTACTACAGGGCAATTAGGAGAACCCTGGTTGCACCAGTTGAGGATGGCTTTTCCCACTTGGGGAGTAATGACAAATTCAGGTCTATTCATAAACAGCCCCGTTCTGTCCTTGGAAGCTACGGCATGGTGCTTACTGTCGATATCAAAGACCAGGGTAAATTCATAATCCACATTATCCCGCTGGACTGCTTTGAGTCCGACCTTTTCAGGTACCATCTTGCCGTTGCGCTCACTGAGGACATAATCCTGCTTGCTGCGCATGGTGCAGATGATATGACACCGGCTATTGAGAATACGTTGGATAAAGCTGTTCTGTCGAGGGGTTACTTTGGCCCAATTGGCAAAGCTATTCCCCGGTAAGTTCGCATGAAAATCCAGCAAATAATCCCAGCAATGGGATATACTGTCGATGATAATCACTTCCATGCCGGAAACTTCACACAGATCGATGGCTTTGATGTATTCTTCGGGAGTATAAGGAGCTTTCAGAGAGAGCACATTATAACTTCCCAGGTGGGCATACAGATCAGCCGAACCGTTCTCGGTGTCGATGACAGCGATTTTATTCCAGTTGCCTAAGATACCATAGGCTAACAATAAGCTGGAATAGGTTTTACCTGAACCGGATGAACCTTGCAGGGCCAGCTTCATTTTGGCTTGCCTGCGTGCGGAGGGTCTTAATTCCATGATAATGGGATTTTAAATGAGTAGATAGTTAACAACAAAAACAAGGACTGCCCAAGCGGACAGCCCTTATTCAGAATAATGTGTTGTTTGGAAACTACAGGGTTTCCATCCGGGTAGCTCCTCCTTCGCTTTCGTTGTGGAGGATAAAGAAGGTTTCCCCGGTCTCCTCGGATGCTACTTCCGAGATCACAGGTTTGGTCAGGGGTATTTCAGGATACCTGGAAGTGACAGCCCCGGTAGAAGAACCATAGGAGAAGAAACATTTTCCGGTCTGCTCATTCCGCAGGATGTTGATGTCTTCCACTCCAAACTGAGTTTTGAACTGGGAGATGCTTTGGGTGTTGAGAAATTTCAAAGAGTCCATAGCAATAGAATTTTAAAAGGTTATGCCGGGGGGATGATCCCCTCGCCACGACTTAGTGGGGGGTCTATGGACAGGTAGCAAGCACTCAAAAATGTGCAGATCGACTGAAAATTTTTGGGATTTTTATTTTTACACACTTAGTTCTTCAGTATATATAGTGACTAAGTGTGTATTTTGTATGTAAATGGAAAGATTTAGAGAAGATAAAGAGGATTTATTGGTTCTTTACTCGTAAGCAATTCTGTAATAATAGTTATCTCAATATATAGACTTGAAAATACATATGATTTGAGCCAGTAGAAATAGGTGTAATAAAGAGATTTTTACATTTATGCTCATATATAGAGAGTTGTTTTTGCGAATTTATATAATGATAACTTGTTTGTTGCTATTTTTTCTTATCTTTAAAAAATAATTATGAATTTATTGCAAAGCATTTGGGTGAAACTAGTACAAATGAAGTTGTTTTTAAAGAAAGAATCCTCCAAGTGTAAGTATATTATAACCTTAAAAATAAACAAATGCTTACATCAGACCAAAAGCAACAATTGAACGATATTCTGGAAGAGCTAGGTAGCTCTTTGGATATCACAAGAACAGAGCATGAAACTATCGGGGAAAGCTATAAAGCTGTGGCAAATTGGCTCGCTAACCCGGACAGTAATTTACAATCATATGACCCGCAAATACTTCCGCAGGGATCATTTATGCTTGGAACAATGGTTCGTCCGGTTTCAGATGAAGATGACCTTGATATCGATTTGGTTTGCCAATTAAAAAGGAAGCCTGCTAGTTGGACACAATACAACTTAAAGCAAACTGTTGGCGACCGAATCAGAGCAAATGAAACTTATGCTCAAATGTTGGACGAAGAAGGCAGACGCTGCTGGACTTTAAAATATGCTCAGCAGAAGTACCACATGGATATCCTCCCTAGTTTTGTAAGTGAAGGGTATTCAGTATTACTGGAGAAAGCCTTTTCAAATATCGAACAAAAAGAAGTTGATGATTTGGCAATTCGGATTACAGACAAAACATTGCCTAATTATCGGACAGATCCTAATATGGACAACTGGCATAAAAGTAATCCATTTGGATATGCAAAGTGGTTTTTTGACATTGCAACCCGTCCGGTAGAACTTAGAAAAGCCTTCTCTTTAAGTGAATCCATTAAGCCGATTCCTTCATTTAGGGAGCAAAAATTACCTCTACAGCGAATAGTGCAATTACTAAAGCGCCACAGGGATATAATATTTGATGGAGATGAGGATAAGCCCATATCAATAATCATCACCACCCTTGCAACGCGAGCTTATAATGATGCTCCGGGCACCGATGTAGCTGACACCTTAAGAAATATCGCATTTTCTTTAAGGAGCTATATTGAAGATAGAAATGGGATAAAATGGGTTGTAAATCCTGTAAATAATGAAGAGAATTTTGCTGACAAATGGGTTGAACATCCAAAACGAAAGGATAATTTTTATAAATGGCTGACTCAGCTTCAGGCAGATGTGGAAAATGTACATAATACACAGGAACGAGGTTTTTCATACTTAAGTGAATCGCTTAAAAAGTCTTTCGGTGACTCCGCAGTCACAAAGGCTTTTTCAAAATACGGTGAAAAAACACGATTATTGAGAGAAAGCGGGGGATTAAAAATGGCAGCAACCACCGGAGCTCTGGGATTAAGTGGAAGAACTGTCGTTGGGGGACATAATTTTTTCGGGACTGATATTGATGAGTAGATTGAACATGACTAACCAAGCAGGTGCTATAAGGTCTTATTTCCCCAATGGGACACTTCATGTATCTGAAAATAAGTTGGTTTGGGCGGGAAGTATAATTCCTTCGCCCAATAGCCAAATTTATAGCATAAAGCTAACCTATTCCTACAAAAACGGAGTTAAGGTTTATGTGGTAAGCCCAAAGCCGCTCCCATTAGCCATGGGGGAAAGCCGGTTGCCTCATGTATATTCACACGAAGAACAACGACTATGTTTGTATTATCCTAATGGCGAAGAATGGAACTCCTCTAAATATTTAGTACATACCATTTTCCCATGGGCTTCGGAATGGTTGTTTTATTATGAGCTTTGGGTCGTTACTGGAGAATGGTTAGGCGGTGGAAAACATCCGGAAGTTGAAGAAAAAATAAGGGAAGAACAGAATGAAACAAAGTGATAACATTTCAAAAGGATACAAAAGAGTAATCATATAATGGGAAAAGAATCATTTAAAATACTATCCATAGATGGAGGGGGAATAAGGGGTGTTTTTCCTGCCATGTTTCTAGCAAGTATTGAGGCCTATTTAAAGAATAAAGAGATTGAAAAATGGCAAATATACCAACATTTCGATTTAATATGTGGAACTTCTACGGGCGGAATACTGGCTATAGCGTTGGCATTAGGTATTCCGGCTATTGAAATCCATAAATTGTACATGGAAAATGCTGCTTATATTTTTGGAAATAAGAGAGGATGGCTGAAATCTGTATTTCTTCCGAGTTATGATAGAAAACATTTAGAGGTTCTTTTAAAAGAAACTTTCACTTCGCATAATAACGGTGAGGAGCCAAGATTAGGTGACTGCAAAACAAATATCTGTATTCCTATATACGATTTGTTGCATGGGAAACCATCAGTATGTAAAAACAACTATCACCTGAAATTCACACGAGATTTTCATGTCCCAGCATACAAAGTTGCGCTCGCTACATCGGCAGCGCCTACATATTTTAATCCTTATAGTACAACATACAAAGATTTAAACGGAATAGATAGGGCTTTTAGTAATAAGGTTGATGGTGGAGTAATGGCAAACAATCCTACTTTAGTTGGCATCATTGAAGCTCAGGCGGCTTTTAAACAGCCGTTATCAAATCTGAAAGTGCTATCTATCGGAACGGGTCATCAAAAATTTACTGATGGCAATAATCTTCAAAAGTGTGGCTTGAAATATTGGTTGTTTCCCAATAAACCTATTATTGAGCTATTTATGCAAGGTCAATCGCAACAGGTGGAAAATCTCATAAGCCTTTTACAAAATGGCATAGATGGCGAGAAAAAAAATATGCCAGAGTTTGTTTATAAAAGAATTGACACGGAGTTTGACGGGACATCAAATATCAAGATGGATGAAACAGATAACGCAAAACTAAATAAACTCGCAGAAAAAGCTCATTTTGAATTCAGTACCCATGCTTCTGAAATTATAGATAACTATTTTAAATAACACATTTTAATGATAGAAGTTGCTGAAAATTTATACATCGGTTCGCAAGACGACTATGAGTCGAATGTAAAATTTCAAACCGATTGGTTTGTAATACACGCTTGTAAAGAACCTTATCATCGTCAGACCTTGGGCTATACAGGGAGAGCAGTGGCGAATACTCACCCCGAGTATCTTCTTGCGGAAAGAGACAATCGGCTAATCCTTAATCTGGTTGATGTTGCAGACCCTAAATATATAGCAAAAGAAATTATAGATAAAACTATTGCTGTTATAGATGAAAATATTGGTCACAAAAAGATATTGCTTCACTGCAATCAAGGTATGTCCCGATCGGCAACAATCGGATTATTGTATCTTCATCACGTTGGGATTATTTCCACAGACGTTTTTCAGGAAGCCGAAAGAGAATTTTTGAAGCTATATCCAAATTATAATCCTGCAAATGGTATGAGAGTGTTTGCAGAAAAGCATTGGGATGAATATATTTCAAAGGAAAAGGAGGAAGATCAATAGGGAGCTTGTAGTAGGTGTCTGAAATTCTGCAAGATCATCTCCTCATACTGGATATTTTTCAATTCTGCTTACCTTCCTTACCCTGATGGGGTAAGAGCCAATCAAGGCTTAAAGCCTATCAGGTAAGCAGGGTAAGTGAAAAATGAAAGTTCTATAGAAAGAGCTATCTAGGCGAAACACACACTTAGCTATATATCTATTATACAACTAAGTGTGTATTTCTGTCAAAACATAGGAGTTTTTGATTTATTGCACTTGATCTGATAAGATGCGTTGAAGAGGTTTCCCTAATTCAGTATAAATGTATAAGGGAACATTCTCTAATATATCTCCCAGATATTCGCTGAAATAGCATTTAAATTCAGTTAGAGATTTGCAGGAAAATTCGATATATACATTCAATATGCCGTTTTTGATATTAACTTTTACTAATCCATATTTTGCTGTGATCTTTCGCTGCAATGGTGTGATAAGCTTTTCATCGTAAGCATATAGGTATTCTGTTCCTATCTTTATCTTACAGGGATCACTATTACCCAGGAACACCCTACATTTATTATTATGTATTTCCCAGAGATAGATGCTATCTACAGTCCGTTTGATGCAGTATCTTTCTCCTAGAAAGTGATAAATGTCATTATGCACCTTGATTTGTAAATTTTGAGCTAGCACCTCTCTTTTATCTGAGTCAATCAATACAAATCCTTCCGGTGCTTTTTGAGACATTGTTGAACAGAAAGGAGATATATAGATACTCCTGCTGCATCTTTCTTTGCTGTTGATAAGTTTGTATCTATACACATCACCAATAATATTTTCTGCGGATGTTGTACTCCAGCTCCAGATAAAAGACATATCGTCAGGAGTACGCAAAGCTGCCAAATACTCCACCATTTGATTCATGCCATTAACAGGAATAGGATTAGACGCAGAGAAGCCAAATTTCCCTGTAGTAGTCATGATCTCTCCGGTAGTAGTCGTGAGATTACTTTCTACTATAGGTTGTTTCGAAGAGACATCTGCTTCCTCATCAAGATCAATGGGGGATTGGTGCTTATCTCTGGTAACTGCCCACGCAATAAATAGAATGGCGCCAATAACTATAGAAAGGAAGATATAGGGCATATGATCTATTTGTTATGGTATCTCTATATTGGCTATATCCTGTTTATCTAGGGATTTGAATAGAAACACATTTAGTCATATATCTCTATATAGAACTAAGTGTGTATTTTCAGTTTTTCAAAATCGATTTTCCATTGATGCTTTACGAGAAAATCGGTGCCTAATATCCCATGAAGTTGATGGCTTGTTTCTTTTTCGATTTGGCTGAATCCTTTGGAACAGTCCATACAAGTAAACACTTCCGAATACTTTAGCCAGTCATCAATGGAAAACTCAAAGGTGGCGGTGAAGGTTTGTTCCGATACGCCATGAGTAGTCAGTATAGATGTTCCTGATTTAATCTCGGTTATTTGGTCTTTGAAATGGTCGTATACAGCCAAATCCATTATAGAACGATCTGATCCGGTATCTACTAGAAGTAGAGCATAACTCTTTGCATCAAACAACTTGACGGGGATAACAGGTAACCCCATACTATGGATGGAAAAAGAGATGGGGATATTACTTCTCATCATTATAATACTTGGCTTCTATTGCCCGGAATATCCAAAAAATAGCTATCGGGATACCGCAACAAATGATGAAAAAGACAATAGGTTTATCTCCATCCATTCCTGTAATGATATCAGGACACTCCCAGGTAGGAGAACGGTAAAATATCATCATTAGGATGAGCTGTAGAGTACACCATATAATGTATGCTAATACGACATATTTGTTTGGTTTCTTGATATTCATGACTAAAGTGGTATTAGTTTAAGGGATTATAGAGAGGAATAGTTTGAAGTTCTCTTATTTTGAAATTTTCATAAGTTGGCTGTCAATGTTTTGCATTGTGTTTTTCCCAGAATCCTAAACAAAAGGAAATAATTCCTCCTCCAATTATTAGTAAAAAGATGCTGAGTATGAGGCTGTCTATATTGTAATTATGAAAACAACTTCGGATGCCATTGCAACCTCGAATCCCTAGTAATAATCCCAAGAATACAGCTAATGTATTTCCCAGTTGAAATCCGGTTTCAGATGAAACATCCTTTACTTTTCGGATGAAGATTTGAAAAGACATTTTCGCAAACTCAACACTCTGCTCATGTGCATTATTGCACCAAGTCTTTAGGTCTGCATCTTCAAACTCATTCTTTTCACAGTTATTTGGTTTATGTCGATAATATTCCGAATCATATTTCTTTCGTGCTTCAGCATCGTTTAAAATCAAATAGGCACTAGAAATTTCTATGAATTTTTCGTGTGCTTCTGGGTTTTTATTTATATCTGGATGCCATTCGTAACATAGTCTACGAAAAGATCGTTTGATCTCCTGTTCATTTGCCGAGGGCTCCACTCCTAGTATTTGATAATAGTCGTTCCACTTCATTTTTTAGAGGGAGTAGAATCTTTATTTTTGTTAAGAGAAATTTCTGTATCCTCTCTTTTTGATTCCTCTTTTTTCGAGGAGAACATTGCGCTATATAAAATCCAGATAGCGACTCCAGCAATGGACATTACTGCTCCTGCACCAGCTGTTTTCAAAGCCATCGCAATGAAGGCCACAACAGAGCAGACAATAATGAAGATGATGATTTTTGTAGTTTTCCCCATGACTATTTAAAGGTTAATGTGTTAATGAATTCTGCAAATCTGACGTCAAAATATTGCGGTGTCGAAATGTACATGATGCTGTACGCCTCACTTTTATATGGAAACATAACGGTTCTTCCTTTATATGAGGTGCCATCTATATAGATAGACTCGTCATATTGAACCGCCTGCCTGGATTGAATGGTGGTATACTTTAGATTTTGTACCGGAGGATTAGATTGAAGGGCTGTTTTATATAATGACTGCGCCGTATAATATTTGGCATATTCAGATTGATCTATAGAGATTCTATAGTTTACGGGTTGTCCATTGTATTCGCAAGAGCAGGAGTACGATTTATATGTCAACTCACTGTCTATCAATGATAATCTGCAAGGAGTTGAGCAACTGATATTACTCAAAGAATATCGAGTGGTTTGGCATATCCCATTGACACACCAAAGAGACAATAATAAACAACATAAGGTTTTCATGACAATTTTCATAGGAAAATAATTAATATTATTTACTCTCTTCTCGCGTTGAGATCATATACTTTGTGATCTTGATTAATGAAGAAAGTAGTGATCCATGTTACTGAAACATAGCCAAATGAGCTAGTATATGAGCTTTTAGTTCTTCTATACTCAAGAATTTTCCCTCCCTTTCCATCTGTCCATTGCCTATCGGGAATGCCCCAATATTCATGCTTGTAGATTTCACTTTCGTCAACTCCAATCCAACTTGCACGAGTCGCTTCTATTGTCGATGCAGAAGTTTGAGTATTTTGCACACCACAACCAATTAAGTGAAATGCAAAAAAAGAAATGAGTGATACTAAAATTGTTTTGGCTTTCATGACTCTGGTACTTTTAGGGATATATTATTGATCTTGCAATTTCAATAAAGTATAAACTCTAGTTTCACCTTCCTTATTGACAAGGGTAAGGGTGATAAATGGTAGGCCTATATATGTTCGATATAGGTAGGATAAATAGGAAACACTATCATTTCTGTCTGTTTCTTGACAAGTCCCTTGCAAACTCTGATATGTGCCAATATTATCAGTCTCTACTTTTAAATTATTTCGGTTCACATAACATATTACTGATCCTCTCCCGTGTTTCCATATGTCTGAAAGTCCATATTCAGATAAATAGGCCGCTGAAAAGATGAAATGCAATTCATTTTTATCTCCGGCGTTCCTTAAGTAGACATATTTAATGTCCGTATCTCTAAATGTCACGGTATTTTGATTCATATTTCCCGTTTGATAATTTTCTACTTTAAGTGTCATTAAGGGTTGTGCGCACAGAGAGCCGACACTAAAACAAAATAAAATAAGCAGTACTCTTTTCATGACATTGGGTTTTAAGGTTAATGTGTAGAAGAGAAAGTTGGATACTAGGGCCTAGACTTTCTTTTGATACACTTGGCTTTGTAACATTTATCTACACAATAGTGATATGTGTAATACACCAAAGTGAAAATCATCGATATCGCACTAGTGACTGTTAGTAGAATGCCGAAAATTTTTGTTAAGCATAATTGATAGTATTCTCCAAATCCCAATGTGATTAGGGCTGCGATTAATACCCAGAGATTTTGATTCAGATTGATGCGGAGATTGTTGAGAAGACCAGAGGTGACACTTGGAGTACTCATAGCAGTAGCTATTAGCTTTCTGCCAGCCCCAAACAGAGATATGGATAAAAAAGAAAGCGTGGGACTGCTAGCTTATCTTAACTGGTGGGTTCTGGTAAACCTCGGTCAAAAATAAGCAACAGCCCACGCCATAATAGATATGACGGGAGAGGTGTGCTTATTCCGTGACCTTGAAAATTTACCAGATTTACCAGTCGGAATCAGCTAAACACTTTCTTGTGTTCAAATATGTCCGCACCACAGAGGGTACAGAGCAAAGGTAACAATTATTTGAAAAACAATCGGGTGTTCCCCTCTCTTGGGCTGTTGCAGAACAAAATTAGGCCGAATATCCCTAAAAATCAATATATTATTTCATGTTTGTTATTTGCAGTTTCGGGGGGGCATTCTTGAAAAACAAGTGAAGTTCGTATTTCTCCTTACCTCGCTTACCCCCCTAGAGCAGATGTTTCATCGCCTCGTCGATCTGGCTGTTCTCAAAGCTATCCAGGTAGATTTGGGTAGTGGACAGGTCAGAGTGGCCCAAAGATTCGGAGATAATGGCGATGTTTACTCCGGACCTTTTCAGAACTGTTGCAAAGGTGTGCCTGGCTACGTACGTGGTCAGCGGAATATCCAATCCTGCCATGCGCCCCCACTCTTTTAGATGGGTATTGACATGTTGCAGGACTTTGTGGATGCGGTTGAATTGCTGCTTGGCCGAAACATGAACCTCTCTATTGAGAATTGGAAAGATGTAATCTGCCTCGGAGTGATTCGGGCGGCTGTATTTCTCCACAATTTGCCGGGCATAGGGCATGAGTAGGCACGTGATTTCTTTTCCTGTCTTGTGACGGGTAAAGTAAACCCGGTTCTGCCGGATGTCCTGATAGCGCAGTGTAGCCACATCGCCGAAATTGATTCCTGCGGTGTAGTAAATAAACAGAAAAATATCCCTGGCGAAAATAAAGTAGGGGGAAGGATGATTTCGAGGAGGTTCTAGAGTTATAAGATTTTGAATCTGCTCTTTACTGATGGCCCTTTTACGGGTTGGCGTCCATAGCCTGCCTACTTTGAATTTGATAAAGGGATTCGATTTCGGAGTAAACGTTTCCTCGGCAAGGGCCCGGTTATAAACCGCCTTCAACAGGCTCATTTTGGTAGCAATACTGTTGTCGTTATTCCCCCTCTTATGCAGGAAGAGCTCGAAATCACACAGAAATGCCAGGCTGATCTCATCCAGTCGGATAGTGACCGGATGAAACTGCATCAGAAGCGATAAGGCGGCTTTGTGCTTAGATACTGAACCGTATTTCCCCAACGCTTCCAGCCGGACAATCGTTTGTTGGAAAGCTTCTGTAAGCGTGTAATGGCCTCTTGAGAGTTTACGTTCCAACAGGGTATCGAGAGTCACTTCTATTTCCAGCGCTTCCAGTCTTTGAATCTTCTTTTTGTAGGCTAATAATTTCGTATCTATTTGATATTGTTTCTCTTTATTGGTTTTCAGGCACAGTTTTTCGGTATCCCAATCGTCTTCGTGCACGGTAATGCTAGTACTGACATACCTGATTTTTCGATTTTGGGTAAACCTGAAGTGAATCGGAGCCGTATGATCTTGATTGATCTTATCCTTTCGAAAGATGGGGACTATTTTGATTTCCATTGCGTTATGGCATTTGGCAAACCCATAACACGCCCCTTGTTTTACCCTCGAAACGGGTAAACAAACGGGTAAACATTTGGCCCGAAACAGCCCGATTTATACCGAAAAATGGGAGAGAAGCAGGATACCCTAAAAACAAAAAACCTTGACAATCATCAGATCATCAAGGTTTTATTTTGTGGTCCCCGTGGGGCTCGAACCCACGACCCCAACATTAAGAGTGTCGTGCTCTACCAACTGAGCTAGAGAACCAGCATTGCGGTTATTGTGGGTGCAAAGATAAGGGTAAAATCCTTTTTATGCAAAAAATATTTATGAAAAATGCATTTTCACCGGCTTCCTTGCCTGTCACCTTTGCAATCCGGACAGGGCGGACACTCCTCTTGGCAATGCGGCAGATAAACAGCGAACGGGACGGATGTAAATCCGTCCCGTTCGATTATTGCGGCATCGCCTACTCTATTCGTATTCGCCGCTTTTGAGCATCGAAACTTCACGCGGGGTGAGGAAACGCCATGCACCGCGTTTCAAACCCTTTTTGGTCAATCCGGCGAAGTAAACCCGGTCGAGCTTCTGTACCGAATAACCGAGCGCTTCGAAAATGCGGCGCACGATACGGTTGCGGCCCGAGTGGATTTCGATTCCGATCTCTTTGCGGGAGTCGCTTACATAGCTCACCTCGTCGGCATAAATCATCCCGTCTTCGAGCTCGATGCCGTCGGCGATGCGCTGCATATCCTCTTCCGAAAGCGGTTTGTCGAGAGAAACCTGGTAGATTTTGCTTTTCTTGTAACTCGGATGGGTCAATTGGCGCGTCAAATCGCCGTCGTTGGTAATCAACAGTACGCCCACGCTGTTTTTGTCAAGCCGTCCTACCGGGTAGACCCGTTCGGTGCAGGCGTTTCGGACCAAGTCCATAACGGTTTTGTCTGCGTGGGGGTCTTCGAGCGAAGTGACGTATCCTTTGGGCTTGTTCATCAGGATGTAGACGTGTTTCTCGCCGTGGATCACTTCGCCGTTGAAGCGGACTTCATCGCTGGGGTAGACCTTGGTGCCCAGTTCCGATACGACCTGGCCGTTGACGCTTACCACTCCGGCCGTAATCAGGTCGTCGGCCTCGCGACGCGAGCAGATGCCCGAGTTCGCGATAAAGCGGTTGAGACGGACGGCTCCGGATTGCTTGGGTGCTTCGAAGCGCGGATAGTTCGTGGA
>OJUG01003155.1_pt1 | contig 15427 bp, 10 predicted proteins | sample 1599841 | NCBI WGS metagenome assembly OJUG01 (sample SAMN04168659, study PRJEB22393) | human gut metagenome | biome: human gut microbiome; feature: stool | host: Homo sapiens | collected 2014-05-12 | reverse complement strand
CTCCTCCCGGGAGGAGGTGGATGAGCTCATCGACCTGCTGGGCCTGCGGGAGCACCTGGGCAAGCGCATCGACCAGCTCTCCGGCGGCCAGAAGCAGCGGGTGGCCCTGGCCCGCACCCTGGTGATGAAACCCCGGATTCTCCTGCTGGACGAGCCCCTGTCCGCCCTGGACGGAGTCATCAAGGAATCCATCAAGGACCGGATCAAGACCATCGCCCGGGAGTACCACCTGACCACCATCATCGTCACCCATGACCCGGAGGAGGCCCTCACCCTGTCCGACCGGGTGCTCATCATCGATCAGGGGTCCATCTCCCAGTACGCCAGGCCGGACGAGATCGTCCACCAGCCCAGGAACGACTTTGTGCGCAAGTTCATCCTCCGCCAGCTGGAGATCAAGCGCGGCAATATCTACGCCCTGTTCGGCGACCGCCCGCAGCTGGCCGGCGAGGCTGTTTGAGGAAAGGCGCCATGAGACGGAAAAATTGGGAGCTGAAGGGGATTTTCTGGATCATCACCCTTCTGTTCGTGGGCTTCCTGGCCGCCCCCATCCTCCTGCTGCTGGGCAAGTCCCTGGTGGGGGAGGGCGGATTTACCTGGGAGTTCTATGCCTCGGTGGTGACCCGGGAGGGATTTCTCACGGCCCTTGGCAACAGCTTTGCGGTGGCGGCCGCATCGGCCGTGACGGCCACGGTCATCGCCTTCCTGATGGCCTATGCGGTCCACTACACCGGATTGCCCAGGTGGGCCAAGCGGCTCATCACCGCCATCGCGACCCTGCCCATGTTCCTGCCCACCATCACCTATGGCTTTGCCATCATCTACTCCTTCGGCAAACAGGGGCTGCTCACCCGCCTGCTGGGGCGGCAGTTCTTTGACATCTACGGCTTCGGCGGGCTGCTGGTGGGCTATGTGATCTATACCATTCCGGTGGCCTTCCTGCTGATCCACAACACCATGGGTTTTGTGGACAAAAAGACCATCATTGTCTCCAAGGCCATGGGGGACCGGGACCTGGCCACCTTCTGGATCGCCATTCTTCGCCCCCTGCTGGGAACTCTGGCGGGCGCCTTCATTCAGGCCTTCTTCCTGTGCTTCACCGACTTCGGCATCCCCGCCTCAGTGGGCGGCGGCTATGAGGTCATCGCCACCCTCCTCTACAACCAGATGCTGGGCGGCATCCCCGACTTCAACCGGGGGGCGGTCATCGCCATGATCCTGCTCATCCCCTCCATCGGCAGCATCTGCATCCTGCAGCTGCTGGAGCGGTTCAATATCCGCTATACCCGCATCTCCCAGGCGGACCTGCGGAAGAACCCCCTGCGGGATACGGGGTGGGGCGTCTCCAGCACGGTGATCTCAGTGGCCATCCTGTCTATCTTCGCGGTGATCTTTGTGGTCCCCCTGGTGGAGGAGTGGCCCTATCAGACCAGCTTCTCCCTGGAGCACTTCGCCGCCGTATTCACCGACAGCGAGCTGATTACCGTCTACTGGCACTCTCTGGTGATGGCCCTGCTCACTGCCTTCCTGGGCACTCTGGCGGCCTACGGCGCCGCCCTCATCACCGCCCGGAGCACCTTGCCCCCGCGGTACAAGCGGGTCATCGAGAGCATTGCCCTGGTGACCAACGCCATCCCCGGCATGGTGCTGGGTGTGGCCTATCTGTTTCTCTTCTCCGGCAGCGGCCTGCAGAATACCCTGCTGCTGATGATCCTGTGCAACATCGTCCACTACTTCTCCACCCCCTATTTGATGATGAAGAACTCCCTGTCCAAGATGAACGCCGGCTGGGAAACCACAGCCATGCTCATGGGGGACAGCTGGCTCCAGACCATCCTCCGGGTGGTCACCCCCAACGCTCTGTCCAGCCTCATCGAGGTGTTCAGCTACTACTTCATCAATTCCATGGTCACCATCAGCGCCCTCATTTTCATCGCCGGGGCCCGGACCATGGTTCTCACCACCATGATCAAGCAGCTGCAGTACGTGAACCGCTTCAACGAGGTGTTCGTCCTCTCCCTGCTGATCCTGGCCACTAACCTGATCGCCAAGGGGCTCTTTTCCTGCCTGGCCAGCTATAAGGCATCCCATCCGGTGAAAGAGCGCCGTTCCATCCAACTCTTTGGAAACAGAAAGGAAGCAGTCCAATGAATTTCAAAAAATACCTCGCCCTGGGAACCGCCCTGACCCTGACCCTTCTCGCCGGCTGCGGCAGCTCCGGCTCCGGCGATGACCAGATCGTCATCTACTCCAACGCCGATGAGGAGGCCGTCACTGCCATGGAGAACGCTCTGGACGCAGGCGGCTATGAGGGCAAGTATATCGTGCAGACCTACGGCACCTCCGAGCTGGGGGGCAAGCTGCTGGCCGAGGGCACCAACCTAGAGGCGGATCTCGTGACCATGAGCACCTTCTATCTCCAGAGCGCCCAGGAGCAGAACAACATGTTCCTGCCCCTGGACTTTGAGGTGAACACCCTGGAGGAGGTGCCTGACTACACCGCCCCCATCACCTCCCAGGAGGGGGCCATCATCCTGAACACTGAGCTGATGGCCTCAGAGAACCTGCCCACTCCCACCTGCCTGAAGGACCTGGCTGACCCAGTGTACGCCGGACAGGTGGCCGTCACTGACATCCAGTCCTCCTCCACCGCATGGCTGCTGATCCAGGCCCTGGTGGACGCCTACGGCGAGGACGGGGCCGAGGAGACGCTGGCCGCCATCTATGACAACTGCGGCGCCCACATCGAGACCTCCGGCTCCGGCCCCCTGAAGCTGTGCCGGGCCGGCGAGGTGGCCATCGGCTTCGGTCTGCGCCACCAGGCAGTGGCCGACAAGGCTGACGGCCTGCCCATCGACTACGTGGACCCCACGGAGGGCAACTTCTCCCTTACTGAGTCCGTGGCCGTCCTGGACAAGGGGGAGGACACCAACCCCCTGGCCATGGAGATGGCGCGGTGCATCATAGAAAACGGCCGCGCCGAGCTGATCCAAACCTACCCGAATCCCCTCTATGAGGGCGAGACCGCCGACCCCGCCAACCAGTCCGACTACCCCAGCATCTTTGACGAGCCCCTGACCTTCGAGCTGTTCACCGCCCACCAGGAGCTCTCCGAACGGGCCAAGGGCTGAACTGGCTTGTCTGTGAGAAAAGGAGGAACCGACCATGAATACCTATAAACTACTGACCCCCGGGCCCCTGACCACCACCGACACGGTGAAGGAGGAGATGCTGGTGGACCGGTGCACCTGGGATGACGACTACAAGGCCGTCACCCAGAAGATCCGCCGCCAGCTGCTCCAGCTGGGGCACGTGTCGGAGGATGACTACACGGCCGTCTTGATGCAGGGCAGCGGCACCTTCGGAGTGGAGAGCGTCCTCTCCAGCGTGGTGGGGGACGAGGACAAGGTCCTCATCTGCTCCAACGGGGCCTACGGGGTGCGCATGACCCGGATCTGTGACCGGAACCGCATTCCCTATGTCCACTACGCCGAGAGTTATGACCACATCCCCGACCCCGCCCGCGTCGCCCGTCTGCTGGCTCAGGACCCGGCCATTACCCACGTGGCCATGGTCCACAGTGAGACCACCAGCGGCATCCTCAACGACATCCAGTCCGTGGGCAAGGTGGTCCGGGACGCCGGGCGGACCTTCATCGTGGACGCCATGTCCTCCTTCGGCGGGGTGGATATCCCCGTCTCCGACTGGGGCATCGACTTTCTGGTGTCCAGCGCCAACAAGTGCATCCAGGGAGTACCCGGCTTCTCCTTCATCCTGTGCCGCCGGGACAAGCTGCTCTCCCGCGAGGGCAAGGCCCGCTCTCTGTCCCTGGACCTGCTGGACCAGTGGAAGGGGATGGAGAAGGACGGCAAGTGGCGCTTCACCTCCCCCACCCATGTGGTGCTGGCCTTCTCCAAGGCACTGGACGAGCTGGAGGCGGAGGGGGGCATCCCCGCCCGGCACCGCCGCTATGCCGAGAACAACCGCCTGCTCATTGAGAAGATGCGCGCCATGGGATTTGCCCCATACATCGACGGGAGCCGACAGGGCCCCATCATCACCACCTTCTTCTATCCCGCCGGGGTACCCTTCCAGTTCTCCGAGTTTTACACCTACATCAAGGAGCGGGGCTACGTCCTCTACCCGGGCAAGCTCACCGATGCAGATACCTTCCGGGTGGGCAACATCGGAGAGATCTACCCGGAGGATATTGAGAAACTTGCTTCCATCATCGCCGGCTTCCTGGCTGCCCATAAGGAGGAGATCGCATGATCCAGGCCGTCATCTTTGACTGGGCGGGCACCACTGTGGACTACGGCTGCTTCGCCCCCGTCCAGGCCTTTCAGGAGGCCTTCGCCCACCACGGCGTGCCGGTCACCCTGGAGGAGACCCGTAAGCCCATGGGTATGCTGAAGCGGGACCACATCCGCACCATGCTCCGGATGGAGCGCATCGCCCGGGCCTGGGAGGAGACCCACGGCCGCCCCGCGGGGGAGGAGGACGTGGAGGCTGTGTACGCCCTGTTTGAGCCCAAGCTCTTCTCCATCCTGGACCGGTTTTCCACACCCAAGCCGTTTGCGGTGGAAACAGCGGCCGCCCTGCGGGAGATGGGGCTGAAGATCGGCTCCACCACCGGCTATACCGACTCCATGATGCACATTGTCGCACCCAAGGCCGCCCGGCTGGGCTACGCCCCCGACTTCTGGATCAGCCCCGACGGGGTGGGCGGCAGGGGCCGTCCCGATCCCTACATGATCTTTGAAAACCTGAAGGCGCTGGAGGTCCCCAGTGTGAAGAACGCCGTGAAGGTGGGGGACACTGTCTCCGACATCCGGGAGGGGGTCAACGCCGGCGTGTGGTCGGTGGGGGTCATCGAGGGCAGCTCCGTCCTGGGTCTGAGCCAGACAGAGTACGAGGCCCTCACTCCGGAGGAGCGCAGGGATGTCTGCCGCCGGGCAGAGGAGACCTTCCGCACCGCTGGAGCCCACTTTGTGCTGAACGATTTGTCCCAGCTGCCGGAGCTCATTCGGATGATCGGGTAATCACAACCCAAGTACATCTCAACTGATGCTGCCCCCAGGCCATGCAGATGGAGAAAGCGACAGCAGCCCATAACCCGCAGGCCGTTGGTTCAAATCCGGCCCCAGCAGCCACAAAGCCGTCTGATTTTTTAAGAAATCAGACGGCTTTTCCGTGCATAAAGAGAACTGCCGGAACAGCCGGAGGTTCCCCAAAGCCTAAGCTCTGAAAAAGCATCCTCCTTTGCTGGAATGGAAGAGAGCTGCCAACCACCGGAACGAACAAAAGGAGGAATCAAGTCCGGATGAAATCTGAATGGGCGTCATCAATGAATGGATTTGGCAGTTAAGTGAGAGAAAGGCAAGGGACCTTCTGGAAATCAGCTATGTGGGCCGTAGACGTGTCTCCTACCATTTCCGGTTCTCAATTCGAGCCGATTGACTGGACTGAAAAGCGAGCAGAAGCAGCCGTTGCAGGCACTGGGCCGGACTGTGCTGCCCACGATTCTCATACCATTAAGATTTTGCCGGCAGATCAGGAGAACAAACTCTCTATGTGAGAGGTGTGCCGGCTCCCGAAGTAAGACTTAGCGGCCTTCGGCTCCAGGTTTGTGGCTTTGCTTGGCCGGAACGGCGGGATCCTCCGCCGGACTGATTGCGCCCGAAGACCCCAACATTTCATTTCCGGGAATTGAATATTTCGCCTCACAAAGCCGCCGCCCCGATAGCTCTCTCCCCACGAACCGGAACGATGGAGGGGCCTGTCCGTGCGGCGGTTTGCATATACGCCGACAGCCGGAAAATCCGCAAAAATGATTCAGCACCTTTTCTTTTCGACAAAATACGATATAATAAAGAAAAACGCCTGTTCCACAGCCGGGACGCTGCCTCTCCGTTTGCATGGAATGGATTCGGTGGGATTTGCCGGCGGGAGCTGTTTGAAATTCAGAACACTGCGTATGGGGAGGAGACTCATGATTTCGCTGTTTCTTGTTGAGGATGAGCGGATTGCCCGGGAGAGTATCCGAGACAATGTTCCTTGGCAGGAACACGATATCCTGTTCCTGGGGGATGCGCCGGATGGAGAAGTCGCTCTGCCGCAGCTCCTGGAAAAACGGCCGGATATTCTGCTGACGGACATCAAGATGCCGTTTATGGACGGCCTGGAGCTGGCCCGGATCGTGCGGAAGGAGCTGCCGGATACCCGCATCATCATCCTCAGCGGACACAATGAATTTGAATATGCCAGAAAGGCCATCACCCTGGGCGTAAATGACTATCTGCTCAAGCCTGTCTCCAGCAGGGATATTCTGGAAGCCGTGGACCGCAGCAAGGCGCAGATTTTGGAATGCCGCGCACGGCGGATTGAGCGGCAGAGCTATAGCATCACACAGCGGGAGCTCTTTTTCAGCAATCTGTACAGCGGCATCCTGATGGGACCGGCGCAGATGCTCCAGCGTGCGGCGCAGCTCGGGATCTCTTTGGCTGCAGGAGCCTACCAGATCATCCTGACGGAGCTGGACGGTGTGATACCGGATCGGGAGGCGCTGCGGGACAAGCTGTATGCCGCGCCAATGGCATACGGCTCCGGCTTTGATGGGGAGCGGGCCACGTTCCTGCTGCTGGCGGAAGACGCGGCCGGGCTTCCCCCGAAATTGCGGGAGTTCTCTGCATGGCTGGATGCGCTGGCCGGGCAGGAGGGACTGAGCGTGCATCTGCTGCCTGGAAAACAGGCGGCCCGGCTCAGCGACCTGCCGAAAGCATACCATCTGCTGACGATTCAGAAAAAGCAGCGGGAGTCCGCAGACAGCAAGACGCTGTCCCACTCCACCTCCTTCCAGCGGGACACCCTGCTGGACTTTTTGCGGACTGGGAAGCCGTCTGCACTTCCGTCATTTTGGGCCCACTACCGGCCGACCATCGAGTCGGGGTATTCCTCCTTTGTCTATCGCTGCTATCTCTATACAGAGCTTTTCTTTGTGGTCCATGAGTTCTGCCAGGAAAACCGGATCCCCCTTCCGGAATCCCTGCGCCAGGAGGATCTGCTGGAAAAGCGTATTCTGCTGACGAATTCCGTAGATGATTTCCTGACGCTGGCTTGCCAGCTCTGCGAAGAGGTGATGGAGGTCCGCCCCGGGGGCAGCCGGCACACGCCCTCCGCAGAGCAAGCCAGAGCGTATATCGACCGCCACTATATGGACCCGGAGCTGTCCCTCTCCTCGGTTGCGAATGCAGTGTCTGTAAGCCCCAACCACCTCAGCACGCTTTTCAAATCCAAAATTGGCGTCGGGTTCAGTGAATATCTGACGGAGGTCCGAATTCGCCAGGCCAAACGCCTGCTGATTACCAGCGATCTGCGGGTCAGTGAGGTCGGAGAACGGGTGGGGTATCAGAATATGGAGTATTTCAGCATGCTGTTCAAGAAAAACACCGGGCAGACGCCCAGCCAGTACCGCCGCTCCCACACGCTATGAGACGGATGAGTCGTGCAGCCGGCGCCCTGAAAACCGCCCTGGGCCGCCGTGGGAGCATACGGAGCAAGATCCTGGCGGGGTTTACGGTCATCCTGGTGGGGATGTTGAGTATCAACCTGCTGGTTATCGGCCTGTCCCACCACTTTTTGGGAGAATACCATATCCTGGCGGAGCGGGTCATTTCCGCAAACAAGCTGATCCCCACTGTCCGGGATGACGTGAGCCTGGACGCCTATTATCTGGTGGCGGGGCGCCGCACCCTGGAGACGACCCAGCTCTTCCACCACATGGAGGAAATTCGCCAGGGGCTGTATCTGCTGAAGCAGGAGAACAATTCTGAAAACGGCCGGATCCAGCTGCAGATTGCCACGCGCACCTTCGGCACCCTGCAGCGGTACTGTCAGAAGCTGGGGCAGGAGATTGATGCGGACGTGTCCCTGGAACTGCAGAATGTGACGCTGGAGCAGATTCGGGATGTCTCCGCCCTGGTGTACAACCAGATTGAGGAATACATTTATCTGGAGCTGCTCTGGGGGGAGTCCATTGATCAGATGCTCCAGACCGGATTTCAGCTGCTGCTGCTGGGGGATCTGGCGGCGGTGGTGCTGATGGTGGCGGTTCTGGCATTTTTGCTGATGCGCATCAACCGGACCATCAACGACCCCATCCAGGCGCTGGTGGAAAACACCCGGCGGCTGGCGGAGGGCGACTTTGATGCCCTGATGGAAGATGCCGGGGAGAATGAGGTCACCATCCTCAACAAGAGCTTCAACCGCATGGCGGCAAAACTCCAGCGCCTGATGGAAAAAGTGGAGGAGGACACCCGCACCCAGGAGCAGCTGGAGCTGCGGCTGCTTCAGGAACAGATCAATCCCCACTTTCTCTACAACACGCTGGAGATCATCGTCTGGCTGGCGGAGTCCGGGGATAAGGAGCAGGTCATTCAGGTGGTCCAGTCCCTCTCCCGGTTTTTCCGGGTGGTCCTCAGCAAAGGCCGCGCAGTGGTGTCCCTTCAGGAGGAGCTGTCCTGCATCCAAAGCTATCTCTATATTCAGAAAGTGCGCTATGCCGATATCCTGAACTATGAGATCCAGGCGGAGCCCGAAGCCTTGGACTGCCGGATCCAAAAGCTGAGCCTGCAGCCCCTTGTGGAAAACGCGCTGTACCACGGCATTGAAAAGAAGCGGGGGGGCGGCACCATCCGCGTCTGCGCCGATGTGAAGGACGGCTGCCTGGTGGTTCAGGTGGCGGACGACGGCTGCGGCATGACGCCTGAGAAATTGGAGGAAGTGCAACGGGAGGTGGCCGGAGATCTCGGCCAGATTTCCGAGGGCGGGTTTGGGCTGCCCAATATTCAAAAGCGCATTCAGCTGGCCTATGGAGCAGATTACGGCATTCACGTGAGTTCTCGGCTGGGCTGCGGGACTCGGGTCACACTGCAGATTCCGGCAAAATCGTAAAAAAGCTGAGAAGCAGCAGAAAAAAGCAAAAGTCCGGCTTTCCGGCCGGACTTTTTTCTGTAAAATTCAAATAAAAACCCGTTGGAGCGCCTCTTTTCAAAGGTGGAGGCGTCTTGTATATTATTTAACACAGGGCGCGAGACCGCCCATTCGGAAGATGAAGAAAGCGAGAAAGGATTGAAAGGTATGAAACTGAAGAAATGGTTGACCGGCGTTTTGGCCGCTGCGATGGCCCTGTCTCTGGCCGCCTGCAGTGATGGAGGCGCGGAAAGCGCCGATGCCGGCAGTGAGGACAGCATCACCCTTGGATTTGCCCAGGTCGGTTCTGAGAGCGAGTGGCGCACTGCCAACACCGACAACATCAAGGCTGCCGCGGAGGCCGCCGGCGTGACCCTCCAGTTCTCCGACGCACAGCAGAAGCAGGAGAACCAGATCAAGGCCATCCGCTCCTTCATCGCATCTGACGTGGATGTGATCTCCTTCTGCCCCATCGTGGAGACCGGCTGGGATACGGTCCTGCAGGAGGCCAAGGACGCCGGGATCCCGGTGGTCCTGGTGGACCGCGGCGTGACTGCGGACCCCTCTCTGTATGTGACCCACATCTTTGCCGACGCCCTGAAGGAGGGTGCCAATGCCTTCAATTGGGTTGACGAGTATATGACTGCTGAGGGCAAGACTCCACGTGCCGGCGGCGATCAGTTCCAGGTGGCGATTCTGGAGGGCACGGTCGGCTCCTCCGTGGCCGCCGACCGCCTGCAGGGATTCACCGATGCCATGGCCGAATCCCCCAACAGCGGCAAGTACAACGTCATCTGTTCCCAGACCGGTGAGTACACCCGTGCCAAGGGCATGGAGGTCATGGAGTCCTTCCTGAAGTCCGACGGGGACAAGATCGATATTCTCTTCTCCTGCAACGGCGATATGGCTCTGGGCGCTATTCAGGCCATTGAGGCTGCCGGACTGAAGCCCGGTGAGGACATCGTCATCGTCTCCATCGACGCCGCCAAGGGCGAGTTCAACGCTATGATCGAGGGCAAGATGAACTGCGCCGTGGAGCACACCCCCAACTTCGGCGAGACCCTGATGGAAACCGCCAAGAAGATTGTGGCCGGCGAAGAAGTACCCGCCACCATTGAGCTGGAAGAGGGGATCTTCCCCGCTGACATTGCCGAGCAGGAGCTGCCCAACCGCACCTATTGACCGGCTTTCGCCAACCGTTCCATGATCCCGCGGGCGGGGGATGTCCTCCCCGCCCGCGGACTGTTTTGCCCTGGCTCCCCAGGGCCTCCGGCGGGATGCCAGACCCGCCGAATCCAAGACAAAGGATGTGATGACCTGTGGCAGAAGAAGCCCTGTTGACAATGCGGGGAATCTGTAAATACTTCCCCGGCGTCCGCGCGCTGGAGAATGTGGATTTCACCCTGCACTCCGGTGAAGTCCACGCGCTGGTCGGCGAAAACGGCGCGGGAAAATCCACCCTGATTAAGGTCCTGACCGGCGTCCACGCAAAGGACGGCGGCAAGATCGCCATGGAGGGCAGGCCCATTTCCCCCTCCAGCCCGCTGGAGGCCATGAAGTGCGGCATTTCCACCGTGTATCAGGAGGTCAACCTGTGCCCCAATCTGAGCGTGGCGGAGAACATCTTTATCGGCCGTGAGCCAAAAAAGGCGGGCGGCATCGACTGGAAGACCATCAACCGCCGGGCCGCGGAGCTGCTGACTACGCTGAATCTGAACATTGACGTGACAAAGACGCTGGGGAGCTACTCGGTGGCCGTCCAGCAGATGATTGCCATTGCCCGTGCGGTGGATGTGGACGCAAAGGTGCTGATCCTGGACGAGCCCACCTCCTCCCTGGATGAGGAGGAGACCCAGCGCCTGTTCGCAGTGGTCCGCAAGCTGAAGGCCCAGGGCCTGGGGGTCATCTTTGTCTCCCACTTCCTGGATCAGATCTATGAGCTCTGCGACCGGATCACGGTGCTGCGCAACGGTGAGCTGGTGGGCGCCTATGCCGTGGCGGAGCTGCCCCGGGTGGAGCTGATCTCCAAGATGATCGGCAAGGAGCTGGGGGATATTCAGAGCATGGGCAAAAACACCGCCCTGTGCGGGGACGAGGTGCTGATCGAGGCCGACGGACTCTCCGCGTTCGGCCGTATCCAGGATTTTGACCTGCAGATCCACAGGGGCGAAGTCGTGGGCTTTGCCGGCCTGTTGGGCTCAGGCCGCACGGAAACGGCAGAGCTTCTGGCCGGCGTGGCCAAGCCCGAACAGGGCGCACTGCGGATGAACGGCCGGGAAGTCCATTTCAACTCCCCCCTGGACGCCATGCACCACAAGATCGCCTTTTGCCCGGAGGACCGGAAGATCCAGGGCATCATCGGGGACCTCTCCGTCCGGGAGAACATCATCATCGGCCTTCAGGCCAAAAAGGGCATGTGGAACCACATCCCCCTGAAGGAGCAGGAGCGGATCGCCGACGAGTACATCAAGCTGCTGCAGATCAAGGTCTCCTCTCCGGAGCAGCTGATCCGCAACCTCTCCGGCGGCAACCAGCAGAAGGCCATCATCGCCCGCTGGCTGGTGACGCAGCCGGATCTGCTGATCCTGGATGAGCCCACCCGCGGCATCGACATCGGCACCAAGACGGAGATCCAGAAAATGGTGATCCAGCTGGCCCGGGAGCAGCACATGTCCATCATCTTCATCTCCAGCGAGATTGACGAGATGACCCGCACCTGCACACGCCTGGCAGTCCTGCGGGACCGGCGGAAGGTGGCGGAACTGACCGGCGACGACATCAACTCCGACCGGGTGATGGCAGCCATTGCAGGAGGTGCCTAAATGATGGGAAAAGTGAAAAAGGTGACGTCCAACCACCTGTTTCTGCCGCTGTTTGCCCTGGCTCTGCTGCTGGTGTTCAACGCGTTTGCCACCCCCGGCTTTTTTGCCATTGAGTTCCAGAACGGCCAGTTTTACGGGCGCATTATTGACATTCTCAACCGGGCTTCGATCCTGGTGATCTTGTCTATGGGCATGACCTTCGTCATCGCCACCGGGGGCATCGACATCTCCCAAGGCTCTGTCATCGCCATCTCCGGCGCCATCTGCTGCTCCCTGATCGGCGGAGCAGGGGACGGCACCGCCAATATGCCGCTGCTGCCGGCCTGTCTGATCGCCGTGCTGGTCTGCGCCCTGTGCGGCGTGTGGAACGGCTTCCTGGTCTCCAAGCTGAAGATCCAGCCCATGGTGGCCACACTGATCCTGCTGACCGCCGGACGAGGCATCGCCATGCTGATTACCAAGGGGCAGAATGTCACCGTGTACTATGAGCCCTTCACCTACATCGGCACCACCATTCCCGGCAGCCCCCTGCCTACCACCATCTTCATTGCCGCCCTCATGGTGCTGTTTGTGGTTCTGATCCAGAAAAAGACGTCTGTGGGACTGTTCGTCCAGGCGGTGGGCATCAATGCCAACGCCGCCCGGCGCACGGGCCTCAAGGTCTCCTCCATCATCTTTATGGTGTACGTCTTCTCCGGCATCTGCGCCGGCATTGCCGGACTGATGGAATCCTCCATGATCGCGGCGGCGGACCCCAACAACGCCGGCCTCAACATGGAGATGGACGCCATCTTGTCCGTGGCCCTGGGCGGAACGCTTCTCAGCGGCGGCAAATTCTACATCGGCGGCTCCATCATCGGCGCCATCACCATCCAGACGATGACCACCACGCTGTACGCGCTGGGCGTCTCCTCGGAGCAGCTGCCGGTATACAAGGCCCTTGTGGTCATTTTGATCTGCCTCCTCCAGTCCGAAAAATTCAAGGGTGTTCTGGAGAAGCGCACAGCAGAAAAGGCGGTGAAGCAGAGATGAAGCAGAAGAGCAGCCTGAAAGACCGCCTGGTCGGTTCCCGGTATTTTTCCTTCGGCATCACCCTGAGCCTGTTCGTGCTGCTGTATGTGGTCGGCATGATGAACTACCGGGGCTTCATGAAGCCCCAGGTGTTCTGCAACCTGCTGATCGACAATGCGGCCCTGATCATTGCCACCATCGGCATCACCTTTGTCCTGCTGATCGGCGGGATTGACATCTCCATCGGCTCTGTGGTGGCGCTGACCTGTATGTCGTCGGCGCAGATGCTGCAGAACACGGGCCTGCCCGCGCCCGCCGTCATCCTGATCGTGCTGGCCATGGGGGCTGTGTTCGGCCTGGTCCAGGGCTGGCTGATTACGGAATTCAACATGCAGCCCTTCATTGTCACGCTGGCGGGGCAGTTCTTCGCCCGCGGCATGACGGCGATCATCTCCCGGGAGACGATTGTTATTGACAATCCCGTGTACACCTCGCTGGCGTCCGCACGGATCTATGTCCTGCCCGGCGGATTCATCTCCGTGGGCGTGGTGATCGCGCTGGTGACGCTGGTTGCGGCCACATTGGTGCTGAAGTTCACCCGATTCGGCCGGAACATCTACGCGCTGGGCGGAAATGAGATGTCTGCGCAGCTGATGGGCCTTCCCACCAAACGGACGAAAATCCTCGCCTACGTGGTGTGCGGCTTCTGCTCGGCGCTGGCCGGTGTGGTCTACTCCCTCATCATGCTCTCCGGGTATCCCCTCCACGCCGTCAGCATGGAGATGGACGCCATCGCCTCCTCCGTGATCGGCGGCACGCTGATGTCCGGCGGCGTGGCCTTCCTGCCAGGCACCCTTCTCGGCGTGCTGATCCAGGGTGTGATTCAAACCTTCATCACCTTCCAGGGGACGCTCTCCGCCTGGTGGACGCGCATCATCATCGCCCTGCTGCTGTGCCTGTTCATTGTGATCCAGGCGGTGGTCAGCCGCAGCCGGCAGCGCCTCAACTCTGAGCACTGATTTTTCCCAATCTTCTTTTCTTCTTTTTTCCGGCACAGTCACCAGGCACGTCCTGGTGGCTGTGTCCATTTCAGGAGGTTTCGGCATGGACGCTTTACTCATCAAAACCGGCGGGCTGCTGCTGATCGTGGCGCTGGGATACCTTCTCAAGAGACGGGGCGTCTTTCAGCAGGGCGATGCCCGTCTGCTGTCCAGGATCATCGTCAACCTGACGCTGCCGGGGGCTCTCCTCTCCAGCTTCAGCGCGTTCAGGCTGGTTCCGTCCCTGCTGGCGGTTCTCGCCGCGGCAGCAGCCGCCAATGTCCTGCTGCTGGCTGTCTCCGCCCTGGTGACCCGGAGGCGGCCGGGGCCCGTCCGGGCGCTCTACCTGCTCAACGCCCCCAGCTACAATATCGGCACCTTTGTCCTGCCCTTTGTGCAGAGCTTTCTGCCGCCGGACATGCTGCTGGCCGTCTCCATGTTTGACGCGGGCAACAGCCCCTTCAACTGCGGCGGCGCCTATGCGCTGACGGCCGCCCTCACCGGCGGGGAGCGCCTGACGGTCCGCTCCGTTCTGGGCAGAATGCTCCGCTCCGTGCCCTTCGACACCTTTTTGGTCATTCTGCTCCTGGGGCTGCTCGGCCTGCGCCTGCCGCAGACGGTTTACACCGTGGCGGGGATGTTCGGCCAGGCCAACGCCTTTCTGGCGATGCTGATGATCGGATTGCTGCTGGAGCCGCGGATTCCGCAGGAGAGCCGGTCCGACGTTCTGCGGGTGGTTCTGCTGCGCTACGGATTCGGCCTGGCGGCCTCCGCCGTCTGCTGGATGCTGCCGCTGCCTGCCGGGATCCGGCAGGTGCTGGCGCTGAGCCTTCTGGCGCCGGTGCCCTCTGTCTCCCTGGCCTACTGTGAGCGGTGCGGCTGTGATTCCGGCGCCGTGGGGGCGATCCACTCCCTCTGCATCCCCATCAGCCTGGCCTTTACGCTGCTGGTGTGCCTGATGTGATGGCGCCCGCTGCGTTGTGCTCCGGGCAGGGGGGCAGCCGCGGCCTCCAGGAATTTTCCTGGAGGCCGCGGCTGTTGGGAAGATGGACGCTTGCGCGTCTGGATTTATGGGCTGTTTCTGCCGGGGCGGCCTGGCGGCTTTCTCAGAAAAATAGTTCCTGCTTGTTTCTGGGCTGACTACCTGTGCACGGGACTAAAATGAGCAAAAGCCCCCACTCTGAAAAGAGTGGGGGCTTTCGTTATAAAGAAATGCTGATATACCGAAAAGAATCTCAGGCGTTGGCGTCAGCCAGGGTGACAGTCAGAGTGATGTCATTGGTGATCGGAGTGCTGTCGGAAATCTTAACCGTCAGGGTTTGAGAGTCCGCAGTACCGCTGGACTTGGGAGCGATATCGCCAGCATCCCACAGGGAGACGTTTGCCACATCGCCGGTCAGAGCACCGCCATTGTTGCTTGTAACTGTGGTAACGATGATGCCCGCGGTCAGATTAAAGTCTGCGTCGTTCTTAGCAGCCAGCGTGATCTCGATTTCGACATCTTCACCGGACTTGATGTACAGGGCGTTGTCGCCGAGCTTGGAGGCTTTAACGGAGATGCTAGAGTTATCAGTCAGACTATCA
>OJUG01003079.1_pt1 | contig 15855 bp, 6 predicted proteins | sample 1599841 | NCBI WGS metagenome assembly OJUG01 (sample SAMN04168659, study PRJEB22393) | human gut metagenome | biome: human gut microbiome; feature: stool | host: Homo sapiens | collected 2014-05-12 | reverse complement strand
AATACATATTATTCTTTAAGATTTGTATACGGTTCAAGTGATGTTGTATATTATTTATATACAGGTAGTGCTGAGGATATTTCGGAGTCAACAACACCTTCAGAGACACAGACAGAAAGTCAGACAATACCTGAACTTGATGATCCAAATTGGACAGAATTTAAAGACAGTGCTGTTCAGTCAAATGTGGCAGTAAATGGAAACAAATTTTATGTTCAGACATCATTTAAAAATACAATTGTAAACAAGTCAAACTTTGGTTTGTATAATAAAACTTCATCATTAGAACAGCCTACATGGGGGATTCCGTTTAAAGATGACAATGCTGATACACCACTTGTTTCTTTCGTATTACCAAATGGTGGAGCAGTAAGCTCGGTTATTATAGACGGAACAACCTATCCGGCAGATGGCGTCAAAGTTGCTAATGGTGGGGATGTGGCATATATGGCACAAAGTCTTTTTGATTTAAAAGATGGAGAAGAAAACCATATATTCAAGGTGATTGTTACAAATACAGATTCTACAAAAGGTGATGTAGTTTTTGCATTAAAGGTTGTTAAAGGTGAAACAGAAACAGAAACAGAAACAGAAACAGAAACAGAAACAGAAACACCTACAACAACAGCACCTACTGAAACAACGAAACCAATGGTTCCTGAGGATGCAACATGGATTGATGTACCGAGAACAAATGGTGAGTATCAGTATTACATACCAACTGATTGTGTAAAATATCTTGCAACAGTTAATAATGAGGCAACAACAATTTATTTTGGCTATAAGGAAATTGGTGCTCCATTTAAAACAGTAAAATTAAATGGTGCAGATTATACAAAGTCCAATGCAGCTTATGTACGGATAAAGAAGGATGACCTTGTAATTAACAAAAGCTACAAGTTGGAAGTAACATCAGCAGATGGAAATACTACAGTACCATTTTATGTTAGAAAATCAACAACCAAAGATTATGCACCAACAGGTGTTGCAGGAACAGTTGATAAAAGCGGTTTGGCAAGTATATCATGGACTCCAGCACAGGATGCAGTAAATGCAGGATATACATACAAGGTAACAGTAAACGGAAAAGATGCTATAGTAACAGGTACAACTGCTACATATCAGTTTACAGGAGTTTCATATGGAACATATGAAGTAGTAGTCAGTACAGTTGATGGTGCAGGAAATGTGGTAGCTAGCGCAAAAGGAACAGTTGAATACAAAGCACCGGTAGCTACTTTTGTGGATGGAACTCATAATAATGATGCTGGTCAGTGGGAAAAATATCGTTACGAAGAAATAAAATGGACTGCAGTTGATGATGCAGTAAAATATGCTGTATATGTAGACGGCAAACTTTATCAGACAATTGAGGATCCAACACAGGAAAAGACAATAGTTCCTGCATATGCATTTGCAAATGGCATAAATGCCAGTGGTCAGCCAACAACAGTTGGAACGCATACAAGTGCCATTGTTGCAATTAAAAATGGTGACGAAATAAAAGAAAAAATGTCAGATGTAAGTTCAGACAATATTATGGGACAGAATGAGTTTTCATTATATGTAAACTATATTTATGGTAAGGAAACAAATCTTTGGAATACATCAGGTACTGACAGTAAGTGGAACTTTACAGTAAGTGAAGCTGTAAATGATAAAATTACTAAAGGTGCAGACGTAAAGGTTGATTACAATAGCAACGGTTATGCTGATTTAACATTTAACAATATGGGAAAACATTCTGGAAATGATCAGGCATGGACTATCAAGGCAGCAATTTATGATGAAGCTGCAAAGAATGGTGAAACACAAAATCTGGGATTTAACATTTATGGACCAAAAGAACTGATTGGTCAGACTATAAGGATCAAATGTTGTCGTGAGGAAGTAAGCAATGGAGATTATACAGGTGCAGGTGATATTTACGAAGAAAAAGATTATACATTTGAAGAAGATAAAGATGGAAATGCTATTATCGAATATTCAATGTCATTTGAATCAACAAATGATTCCTATGATTTGTTATTCGGACTTGGAAACTTAGATTTTGGAAGTGCAACAGACAAGACATTAAGATTGTCAGATGCTGACATTAGTACTGTATATGGTATTACTGACCTTAAGGCAACAGGTACAAATACAGAAACAGAAACAGGTGATTTGTTTGTATCATGGTCAACAAATATTCCAAACAGAATGCTTGGTTCATATACATATCAGGTTATAATTGATGGTGAAGTATATAATGACCCAACATACGGAACAGAAATTCCCGGAACAGTACAGAATATTACTGCTAAAGATTATGCAGTAGGAGAACATACGGTAGTTGTAAATAGTATTTATCATAGTACAATTACAAGTTCTAAAGAAGATAAGGCAACAATATCAAAGATAAAAAAGCCTGACTTGGTTATTACAGATATTAGTGTACCGGAGGGAACACATTATATTGGAGATACAGTAACAGTTAGTGTTACTATGAAAAATATCGGTAATGCTGATGCAGTACCAGAAGCTGGAAAGAACTTATCAGTGTCCTTATTTGATATACTATCTGATGGAACTGCTAAACAAATTGGCAATAGGATATGTCATGATCATGAGAAGGAATTAATAAACGGTACTGAAACAAATGGTTATATAAAAGCTGGTGATACATTTACAGCAGAATTCCCATATGAAATTAAACAGTTAGATGATAATACAAATTTCTACAAACTTAAAGCAGTAGCTGATTATGACAAAGTGGTAGATGAAGGCGATGACGAAGATAATAACGAGTATACAAAGAGATTCAAATTCTATGATCCACTTAAAGAAGTTACATTTACAAAGGATAACGGAAGCATTGTAGCTACATGGCCGGCATCAAATGATATAAAAAAATACATAGTCGAATATGTAGTAAATGGCGAAACAAAGACAAAAACTGTAACTGCAAATAAATGTGACTTTGGAGATTTAGTAGCATTTGATGAAGGAAGTACAGTAAGTGTTATAACAGTAGGTATTGATGATGACGAACATGTACATGCAACAGGAAAGCCATTGTCAGATATGATTATATCTAATGTGTCTATACCTAAAAACGCATATGCTGTAGGAGATGTTATTCCTATTACAGTTACAATGAAAAATGTAGGTATTACAGCAGGTACAGCTACAGGAAATCTTACTATTAAACCTACAAAAGCAGGCGAAATATTAACAGCAAATGTTACACCAAGTTATAGATTTATGGCTGAAGAAGACTATGCTAAAGAACAGTTAGCTGTAAATCAGGAGTTTAAGGCTACATTTAATTACACAGTGCAGCCGGAAGATTTGACAGCAGGAACTATAAACTTAGGTGGCTATGCAGATGCAGATGATTTTGCAACCGGTGGTCATGTAAAAGAAAGTAATGAAGATAACAACATAAAAGAAATACCTGTTAGAATTATTACAAAGGGCACCGTTACATTGGATAGTAATGATGGCAATGGTCCTGTTACTGCAACATGGAATGCTTCTACAGATACAGGAATTACAGGATACAGATTGCAGTATGTAGTAGATGGTAAAACTATTACAAAGGATTTGACAGAAACAAGTTATACATTTGATACTTCTGAGGGACTTGACAATCAGTCACAGGTAAAAGTATTAGTTAAATTTGAAGGTGATGATACATATTACGATTATGCTGATACAACAGCTATGGTTGATTTAATTGTAAGCAATGTAACCGGTCCTAAAGAAGGAAAGGCAAATGTAAACTTTAACTTAACAGCAACAATTAAAAATATTGGTACAGCAAAGGTTGCACCAACAACTAATGACTTAGATGGATATGGAAAACAAATCCATATTACATTAAAGTCACAGGACAATGTAAAGCAGGTTATAGCCGGTGGATATTATAAGGGAATGGTAGTTGGTGAAACAGCTGAGCTTCCTATCAATAATATTGTAGTTACGGCAGAAGGAAGTTATAAATTACAGATAAAAGTAGATGATGCCGGTTGGGATTTGGAAAGTGGCATGGATGCAGGATATATTCCTGAGTCAAATGAAGATAACAATGTATACACATACGACATGCTTATCAAATTCCAACAGAGTCCAATGGATTGGACATTATTTACAAGTGATGGTTCAAAAGATAATACTGATGATAATGGAAATCCATTTATAGTAGTTGCCAACGGCAGTGATAAGAGACAACTTGAATATAAGGTACTTGATACATCTATTGATGATATTAATTATATAGATATATACAACAAAGTACAGGCATATGGTGGATCATATGTAGCGTTTGGTATTAACGGTAACAAAACAATGGTACAGAGGACAGACGGTACAATAACAACCAGAATGTATTTCGCACAGGTATCAAGTGATATAGCAGAAAATTTCACAGCAGAAAAAGAAGCTATGGTTGATTATGGAACTCCAAGAACAGTTGGTGATGGTGTATTGCAGACTTGGGATGGAAACGGTTATCAGTTACATACACGTTCATTTGCAGCAGGAAAATACTATATAGTAAAAATTGTAAATGATGATGGCTCATATGTTACATTGGGACTTAGAATAAAAGGTGACTTAGGAAACTGGGTTTTAGCAAAAGCAAGTGACGACTCTGATCCTGAAAAAGTTCCAGTTGTATACCATGATAAATATCATACAATCAACGGAACAATATATTATGACAGTTCAGATTTAGGTTTAGCTTCAATGTCAATTTACAATGGAAATCATTTGGCATTAACAACAGATGGTACAAAGCCTATTAATGCAAAACATTGGAAAATGACAATGGCATATGCATCAGTTGATGCTAAGGGTAATTTCAGTGAAGAAGGACCGGAAGATTTGATATGTACAGAAAATCCGGGAACAGTTACTTTAGAGCAGACTAGTGAAATATTTGGATTACAGGGTAATAATACTATTCTTATTAAGATGCCTGAATTAATGGAACAGATTCCTATCCATAGTGCAAAGGGTGGACAAAAGGATAGTGAATACTACTTGTTTAAAGTATATTATGATACAGAAAACAACCCTGATGATTTTGTATACATTCCAATGAATATAGTAGGTGATATCCCTGCAATTGAAGAGATAAATGGACTTACAGTTTCAAATAGAGGTAGCTCATTATCAATAACATGGACAGATTCAATACAACAGGTAGCAGACGGATATGTATATGACTTATACATTGATGGTGTTTTAAAAGCATCAAATGTTAAAGCCGGTACATACAATTTCCAGGGCTATGATGAAATAGGCTCAACACACACTGTAAAAGTCGTAGGCAAATGGTGTGAACAAAGAACTGAAAAAACAATTGATTATACAATTTCAGAACCTGAAAAAGAGCCGGAAGAAATAATACCGGCAGACAAACCAAATTATCCAACTGATAATAAATGGGTATTAATTTCAGGACAACATATTTTACCTGTAGGTGTTGAAGGTAGATTAAGCCCAACTAATGCAAACATTTATTACTACACTGATGAAGATATGACAGATGTTACGGGATACAATGGAAACTATATTTCATTAAATGGTAACGACAGATACTTTACAGGAACAACTACAAAGATTTATGTTCAGGAAGGCGATAGCACTTCAATGGTATCAAAGAGTGTATATGACAGTTATTACTCAGGACAGACTTTGATGAATTCATCAAATATGTTCCAGGTACCAAATGATTTCACAAATGACACAACATATTATTATGTAGTACGTGTTTCAGGAAACAATGGAAATACATATAAAGATTTCTATTTTAAAGTAGTACCAACTGATAAATCAGTTGATGATGGTGTTTCACATACAGGTAAGTGGAGACAGATAAGTGGTCAGTCACAATTGTCAGTTGCAATGGGAGATAACTCAAAACTTCAGGGAACAATCAGTTATCTTGATTATCCGATTATGGATGAAGGTGTAACATTCAGTGACAAGGGTGGAACAACATCAACAGGCACTTATACATACAATGCTCAGGGATATAATGGTTACTATATGTCATTGATAGGTGATAGTAAGTATTATGCATCAGGCAATGTTAAGATTTCAGTTTCTAAAGGAAGTGAAACTGTATTATATGCTGAAGATGCAAAAGATTTGACATTTACAGAAAAGCCTATTGGTGACCAGGCATATTCAGGACAGGTAATGTTCGAAACTGAAAAAGTATTTACAGTAGAATATGCTACAACATATTACTTAATGAAGGTTGAAAGTGGCGAAAACGTTGCTTATATACCATTTGAAATAAAGGTTAATACAGGTAACGTTGAAATCCTTGGTTTCCAGATGAATACAAATCATCAGGAAGGTGGAGTGTCTGAATACAATCCATCATTCAGAGTTGTATCTAAGACAAGTAATGTTATGACAATTGGAAACAAACTTTATGAAGTTAAGAAGATGGGTACTGTTTATGGAATAAATAAAGGAACAGACCTTTCAGCAGATATGACTTTAGAAGGTGCACAAAGCAATGAAAATGTTGCAAAATTTGAGACTACACCACAAGGTAAGCTGGTAGGATATACTACAACAGCTAATGATAATGAGTATAATACATACTACGCATTAACATTTAAGTATATGAATTATTTATATGCTTCATTAGAACAGGATTGGTCATTTAGAGCATATGCTGTATTGGATATGGGTGATGGAACAGAAAAGGTTGTATATGGTAAAAACATTTATACAACAAATATGTATGAAATCGCTGATAACCTTTACGAAAACCAGAAGATGGGAACAGAGGATGCTCATAACTATTTATATGACAACATTCTTAATATTGTAGATATGTACAATAATGCAAACCAAATTGCAAATGCTATGTTCAAGGCATTAGGTGTAACAAGTACATCTGATTCAAGATATACATTGATCAACAAGATGGTGGCAGATATACATGATTATGGTAAATGTATAGGAAATTATACTTACAAAAACAGAACAAAATTTGTAAGTCTTCGAGCTGAAGATGAATTGCTTGAGTTGTTAAACAACGTTGAAGGAAAGAAGTCCTATAGTTGTTTATATGATTGGATTTATAATGAAACTGAGACATACAAGAGAAAAAATGGAACAGTTTATAAAGGATGTCATAAGTTAGTGCCGTATGATTGGGACAATACAATTGATAAAGATTTTTATAAACACTAAACACTAAATACAGGAATAGGAGGATATTTAAAGTGAAGAACAATAAAAATTACGAGAAGCCTGTTATTGAAGTGACTAGATTTGATATAGCTAGAAATATAATGGATGATTTCGGTGGTAATCACGGAGATGGTGACCAAACAACGTTTGTAGGAATATCAGAAGCTGACGGCGGACCAACATCAGCAACATTTGACTTATAAAGAAGGAGTAAGCAACATGAGAAAAAATATTAATAAATTTATTTCGGCAGTTTGTGCTGTTGCCATGGTTGTAAGCTCCATGACACTTACAAATAACACTGTAGAGGCTGTGGCAAAAGCCACACCTTCTACTTTGGCTGAAGAAGGAAATGAACCTTTAGTTACATCAATTAATCCACCAACAGATTTTTCTGTTAAAGGTGGAACATTAAAAATTGATGCAACATGGAAGGAAGCATTAGATGTAATTGAGGGAACACAGTATTATTTATATTTGGATGATGCTACAGAACCATATATTACAGTAACAGGAACAAGTACAACACTTGAAAATGTTCCGGCAGGTGCTCATACAGTTAGTATTAAGGCTTATTATGACGGAATATTTTCAAAATCAGTAGAATTGCCACAGATTATTGTATATGCAAAACCAGTGGCAGTTACAAATCTAAGAGTTGCAAGTCATAATATAAATACTCTTACAGCACAGTGGGATTATGTTGAAAATACAACATATAAGGTTGAAACATTAGATAATAATGATAATGTTGTAAGTGGAACAACTACAGACATAACCACAAAGGATGATACAGTGACATGTGTCATTGGTCAGTTACCGGAAGGTCAATATAAAGTAAGAGTTACCGCAATTGTAAATGAAGAAAATGCAGATGCTGTCACATCAGATACAGTACAGGTATATAATGTAAAAGCAGCTGATATTTCAGCATTGACATATGATTTGTCTACAAGAAAATCTGTTAAAATTGATTGGACAGTTAACAATCCTGTAGAGGGTCAGACATATATTGTATATTTGGATGGAACACAGGTGGCAACACTTGGAACAGATGTAAGAACATATACATATGAAAATGTGTCAGCAGGTAGCCATAAGATAAAAGTTTCAGCTACTTTAGATGGAATTGAATCAAATGGTTTGGAATATGAAGTTATTGTTAAAGGAGATGAAACAATAACAAAAATGGATACATCCTTAACACAGGTCGACACAAATGGCACACAGGCAGTTGATTCAAATTGGTCATATACTTTTGCAACACAGTCCGCCGACAGCTATGTTGGGGTTGATGCAAATGGAGACTTTGTAGCGTATATGCCATCATATGCCGGTGGAGCAGTAGATCAGGTATATCAGTCACTTACAGGACTTGAGGTTGGCAAAACATATACGTATACTTATACAATCAGTACTGATGTTAAAGGAAACAATATTCCTGTAAATGTAGCAAGTGAGGCTGTATACAATGATGACTATGAGTTGAAAGCAGTATCAACTGATGGAGTAACCGTCACAAAGAAGTTTACTGCCAAAGCTGAAACAATGAAATTTACATATACATTGGGATTTGTAAATAATGCTGCAACAGTAAAGATTTCTAAGGTAACGAAGGAAGAGTTACAGCCAATTGATGCAACTTTATCAGACGTATCAGGTGGATCAAATCAGGTTCATGTAAAATGGACATGCAAAGATGCACAGTCAGAACAAAGATACAAAATTTACTTGTATGATAAAAATGGTGAAGTAGTTGATACAGCAGAAAATATTGGTTCTACGGAACACATATTTACAAATGTTCCTGCAGGAGAAGGCTATACAGTAAAAGTTGCATCAACACTTAACGGTCATGAGTCAACAGGTGTCACATCAGATGCAGTAGATGTTGTTACTGTATTAACATCTGATCAGGCTTCTGTGGAAGGTTTCCAGATTAAAACTAACAATGTTGGTGAACAGGTTGCTTTTAGAACAATTTGTAAGGCTACAAAAGTTGGTAACCAGATTACAGCAAATGATGGAAATACATATACAGTTGCAAGTGTAGGAACAATTTACACTTTGGATACAAACAATGATGGATATAGAAAGAATGATGTACTTAATGCATCATATACTATTTTAAATTCTACAGCAGTATCAGGACAGGAATATACTTATACAGGTGCTATTCAGTATAAGGGAACTAATAGGACTTACGGATACGTAGCAACAGACGGTGGGGTTTTATCATCTTGGAATCCAAGTGACACAGACAATACATATTATGTAAGAACTATGACATTGCCTGATGTAGCGCTTACATCTTCAATATATGCAAGAGCATTTGTAGTAACAACAGATGGAACAATTATTTATGGTAAAAAGACTGCAACAATATCAGTTGCTGAAGTTGCTGATTACTTGTACAAAAATAGTAAGGCAAGAAATTATACAGCACACAAATATTTGTTTACAAATATATTAAGCAAAATTGCTACAACTAATCCATATTATAGAAGTACAGCACTTCCTTATGGTTGGGACCAGCAGTTGTTTACACCAACTAATCCAACATACAAAACAGATGGAACATTAGAAGATTTAAACAAATAGAGTATTATATAAATATTTAATTAAAAAGAATTATCACTGATAAAAGATGTCGGGGAGGCAACTTTTGGAGTGATAATTCTTTTTTTGAAAATAAAAATGTATAATTAAAAGTGACAATCATTACACATATTTTCTTTTAGGAATAGAAAATCAGTCAGAAATACATTATGCAATGCCTGTTAGAAATATGCTTTATGATTCATTGAATTATTCAGGACAGGTGAGTAGAATAGAGAAAAATCATAAAAAGAAAAAGGATAAATTAAGTTCAGCAGAATATTTATCGGGAATGACCGGGGAAGAAAAATTCGGGCTGTCAAATGATGAAGCTGTAGAGGCAGTGAATAAATATTACAAATAGAAGAAAAATATACAATTATATAAAAATATATGTCTTTAATGTAGTTGACATTTGTGAATGAATTGACTAAAATAATTAAGGATATAACAAAGACTATGATAGAGACAGTAGTTTAATGGTAAACGTTTAAGAGAGCCTGTATGTGGTGGGAGCAGGTACAAGTAGCTGTTAGATGAATATCACTCTGGAGTTGCAGCCCGAACTTTTTACATGAATTATTTACATTAAGTAGGAGCTGACGGTTTCTCCCGTTACAGAGAACACATATAAAGGGAAAATCCCGAGTATGCTGTTAAAGGTGGTATAACGAAGATTTAGGCTTTCGTCCTTAGCAGGGCGGAAGCCTTTAATATTTTTATCTATGAGTACACGAGGCTCATGCCTAAATATTTAATTTGCATAAATACTAAAACAAACAGTAATACAATATAAAAATGAAAGGAGTACAGAATGTACAAGAAAGTTTCAACTAATCTCAATTTTGTTGAGAGAGAAAAACAGACAGAAAAGTTTTGGAAAGACAATGACATTTTTAAGAAAAGTATGGATAGCCGTAAGGAAGGAGAAACATACACATTTTATGATGGACCTCCAACAGCCAACGGAAAGCCACATATTGGACACGTTTTAACACGTGTTATAAAAGACATGATTCCACGTTACCAGACAATGAAGGGACATATGGTTCCAAGAAAGGCAGGATGGGACACTCATGGACTTCCTGTTGAGTTGGAAGTAGAAAAGATGCTTGGCTTAGATGGAAAAGACCAGATTGAAGAATATGGTCTTGTACCTTTCATTGACAAGTGTAAGGAAAGTGTTTGGAAATATAAAGGTATGTGGGAAGATTTCTCAGGTACTGTAGGTTTCTGGGCTGATATGGACAATCCATATGTCACATATGACAACAACTACATTGAGTCAGAATGGTGGGCCCTTAAAACAATTTGGGACAAGGGATTATTATACAAAGGATTCAAGATTGTTCCTTACTGTCCACGTTGCGGAACACCTCTTTCATCACAGGAAGTAGCTCAGGGTTACAAAGATGTAAAGGAACGTTCAGCAATTGTTAGATTTAAGGCAAAAGATGAAGATGCATATATTTTGGCATGGACAACAACACCTTGGACATTACCATCAAACGTTGCACTTTGTGTAAATCCAAATGAAGATTACGCAAAGGTAAAAGCAGCAGACGGATATGTATATTACATGGCAGTTGCTTTGTTAGACACAGTTTTAGGTAGCCTTGGCAATGAAGAAGAAGGTGTTAAGGCATACGAAATTATTGAAACTTATAAAGGTAAAGAACTTGAACATAAAGAATACGAGCCATTATACGAATGTGCTCATGAAAAAGCTGAAAAACAGCATAAGAAGGGATTCTTTATTACATGTGATACTTATGTAACACTTACAGATGGTACAGGTGTTGTTCATATTGCTCCTGCATTTGGTGAGGACGATGCCAATGTTGGACGTAACTATGACCTTCCATTTGTTCAGCTTGTTACTGAAAAAGGTGAAATGTCAGAAGAAACACCATTTGCCGGCTTATTTGTAAAGAAGGCAGATCCTGAAGTATTAAAAGACTTAGATGCAAGAGGATTATTATTTGATGCTCCTAAGTTTGAACATAGTTATCCACATTGCTGGAGATGTGATACACCACTTATTTACTATGCACGTGAATCGTGGTTTATCAAGATGACAGCAGTTAAGGATGATTTAATTAAAAATAACAACACAATTAACTGGATTCCTGAAAGTATCGGTAAGGGACGTTTTGGAAACTGGATTGAAAATGTTCAGGACTGGGGCGTAAGCCGTAACCGTTATTGGGGAACACCACTTAACATCTGGCAGTGTGATTGTGGATGTATGCAGTCAATTGGCAGCCGTCAGGAACTTTTTGAAAAGTCAGGTGACGAGAAGGCTAAGACAGTTGAATTCCACAGACCTTACATTGATGAAATTACAATGCCATGTCCTGAATGTGGTGGTACAATGAAGAGAGTTCCGGAAGTTATTGACTGTTGGTTTGATAGTGGGGCAATGCCATTTGCACAGCACCATTATCCATTTGAAAATAAAGATTTATTTGAACAGCAGTTCCCTGCTGACTTTATTTCAGAAGCTGTTGACCAGACACGTGGATGGTTCTACACATTACTTGCAGAATCAACATTGTTGTTTAATAAGGCTCCATACAAGAACGTAATCGTTTTAGGTCACGTTCAGGATGAAAACGGACAGAAGATGAGTAAGTCAAAGGGTAACGCAGTAGACCCATTTGAAGCACTTGACAAATATGGTGCAGACGCAATCAGATGGTACTTCTACATCAACTCAGCTCCATGGCTTCCAAACAGATTCCATGGCAAGGCAGTAGAAGAAGGACAGCGTAAGTTTATGGGTACACTTCGGAACACATACGCGTTCTATGTACTTTACGCAGAAATTGATCAGTTTGATCCAACTAAGTACACACTTGATTATGACAAATTATCAGTAATGGATAAGTGGTTATTATCAAAGATGAATTCTATGGTTAAGGCTGTAGATGACAACCTTGGAAACTACAGAATTCCTGAAGCTGCAAGAGCATTAGATGAATTTGTTGATGAAATGTCAAACTGGTATGTAAGACGTTCAAGAGAAAGATTCTGGGCAAAGGATATGCCACAGGACAAAATTAATGCTTATATGACACTTTATACAGCACTTGTTACTGTATCAAAGGCAGCAGCACCTATGATTCCATTTATGACTGAAGATATTTATCAGAACTTGGTTAGAAGTGTTGATCCTAGTGCAAAAGAATCAATTCATCTTTGTGACTTCCCTGAAGTTAATGAAGCTCACATTGACAAGGAATTGGAAGAAAATATGGAAAGAGTACTGAAAGTGGTAGTTCTTGGTCGTGCTTGTAGAAACAAGTCAAATATTAAGAACAGACAGCCTATTGGCAAGATGTTTGTCAAGGCAGATTTTGAACTTCCGGTATTTTTCCAGGAAATAATTACTGAAGAATTGAATATAAAAGAAGTAGAGTTCACTGATGATGTTAGAGCATTTACATCATACTCATTTAAGCCACAGCTTAGAACTGTTGGACCTAAGTACGGCAAGTTTTTAGGAAAGATTAAGGAAGCTTTATCAAATCTTGACGGAAATGTTGCAATGGATAAAATAAATGCAGGTGAAGCACTTACATTTGACTTTGATGGCAATGAAGTTGTTCTTGAAAAAGAAGACTTACTTATTGATATGGCTCAGGTTGAAGGTTATGTATCAGAGGGCGAAGGTGATGTTACGGTAGTTCTTGACACAAACTTAAGCGACGAATTGTTGGAAGAAGGTTTTGTTCGTGAGGTAATCAGCAAGATTCAGACTATGAGAAAAGAGGCTGGATTTGAAGTCATGGATAAAATCATTGTAAATGTTGCTAACAATGACAAGGTAAAATCTGTAATTGAAGGAAACATTGACGAAATTAAGCAGGAAGTGTTGGCAGACAGTGTCGAATTTGATAAAATAGATGGGTATGAGAAAGAGTGGAACATTAATGGCGAGAAAGTTACATTTAGTGTTGTAAAAAACTCATAAACTACTAGTTGAACGGACTTTATGCAAATTAAAAAGGAACGGTTTATAATCGTTCCTTTATTTGTGCAGGGTAATGCCTGCTTTAGAGACTTAGTTTTAAAGAAAACAAAGTTTTAATTTTAGAGAATGGAGAGAAATTATGGCTAAAAAAATGATGGCAGAGCAGAAAGAAGAATTCGTAAAAGAATTCAAAAAGCGCGTAAAAGATCAGGCAAAGATGCTTTATCGTAAAACTCTAGATGAAATCAGCGATAGACATAAATTTGTTTGTGTAGCTTATGCGGTAAAGGATATTGTTATTGACCAGTGGATTGCTACACAGAAAGCTTACGAAAAGGCTGATGGCAGAACAGTTTACTATTTATCAATGGAATTCCTAATGGGTAGAGCTTTAGGAAACATGATTATCAACTTATCAGCAAGAGATGAAATCAAAGAAGCAATTGCTGAACTTGGACTTGATTTAAACGTAATCGAAGATCAGGAACCGGATGCAGCTTTAGGTAATGGTGGTTTAGGACGTTTGGCAGCTTGTTTCTTAGACAGTCTTGCTACATTAAATTATCCGGCATATGGATGTGGTATTTGTCTGCCAGTACGCGGACGATGTTCTGGAACTCTTTCTTGTCCGGTGAGCCGTAGTAGATCGTGACGCCAAAACGCGCAACCAGAGACAGTTTTTCCTGCACCGTATCGTTGGAGTGCAGATCGTCGTCCAACTCGCGCTTATCGCTGAATTTCTCGCGGATTAAGTGACGGCGGTTCGATGTCGCATAAATCAGGACATTCTGCGGCTTAATGCCGAGACCACCCTCAATGATTGCTTTCAGATATTTATATTCCAGCTCATATTCCTCAAAGGAAAGATCGTCCATATAAATGATAAATTTGTAGTTGCGGTCTTTGATCTGCTCCAGGACATCTGACAGTCCGCGGAACTGGTGCTTGTACACCTCGATCATGCGGAGTCCGCGGTCATAATACTGATTTAAGATCGCCTTGATACTGGATGATTTACCAGTACCGCTGTCACCGAAAAGCAGGCAGTTGTTTGCCGCGCGCCCCTCGATAAATGCCTCGGTATTCTCAATCAGCTTGGCTTTCTGCAGCTCATAGCCGACCAGATCGTTCAGCTCGATATGTTCCACGCGCGTGATCGGCTCGATATCGACCTGCTTTGCCTCGTCATCCATGATAATATGGAATGCTTTGTTAAGACCAAACTTGCCGACACCAAATTCTTTATAAAATTCGGTCACGATATCCTGAAATTCCTGATCACTCTCCGCATTCTCCAGTGAAACCGATAATTCAACGATCCGGTCGCGGATGCGGTGGTTGAACGCCTTGCTGTTTTCCAGCGCATTTTCGTAATGCTTCATCTCCGACCAGATGCCGTTCTCAGCCTCGTCCAGACGGGCAATATCCAGGGAAAAAAGCTCTCTGACCTGTGTCAGAGAGCTTTTCTTATGCAATTTGATTACTTCTTCTGGTTCAGCGTCTTTGCAAAGCTGTCCTTCAGAGTTACAATGCGGTTGAAGCGGCCGCTCTCGCGGTCCTTGCAGTAATAACCCATGCGGACAAACTGGAAGCGCTCGCCTTCCTTGGCATCAGCCAGCGACGGCTCGAGCTTGCAGCCGGTCAGCTTCTTGAGCGAATCCGGATTGAGGTAATCCAGATAATCCGTGCCCTCCGGTACGTCATTAACGTTCTCGAGGGTGAACAGATTATCGTACAGATACAGGTCCGCGTCGATGGCGTGCTCGGCAGATACCCAGTGAATGGTGCCCTTGACCTTGCGGCCGTCCACCGGCATGCCGTTGCGGGTCTCAAGATCAGCCGTGCAGCGGATTTCCACGATCTCGCCGTTGTCGTCCTTGACGATCTCGTTGCACTTGACGATATACGCGCCCATCAGACGAACCTCGCCGTCCGGCTTGAGACGCTGGAACTTCGGAGGCGGCACCTCCGCGAAATCGCTCTTTTCGATATACAGCTCGCGGGTGAACGGAACCTTGCGGCTGCCTGCTTCCTCGTTACGCGGATTGTTCGGCACCTCGAACTCCTCGCACTGACCC
>OJUG01003057.1_pt1 | contig 15971 bp, 14 predicted proteins | sample 1599841 | NCBI WGS metagenome assembly OJUG01 (sample SAMN04168659, study PRJEB22393) | human gut metagenome | biome: human gut microbiome; feature: stool | host: Homo sapiens | collected 2014-05-12 | reverse complement strand
TTCCCTACACGACGCTCTTCCGATCTGGTTTCAGGTGCAACAGGTATGTGAAGTTATTGTCAACAAAGCGCCAACAGATCATTCATGGAAAAATAAAAGATTAGCCACGCACACCTTTCATACGTCTGCCAGTGATTTGTCATGGAAAAAATAGATTCGGAACTGCTCACCATACTCCGCTCCCTTGTCATGACAGGATCCCAGACAAAAACAGCTCTTTCTCTCTCCAAGAGTCAAAGTACGATTTCGCGAACCCTCTCTCGCGCAAGGACGCTCTTTCACGATCCGCTCTTTGTGCACAATGGTTCTATGCTTGTCCCAACCAACCGCATGCTCGAGATCTACGGGCATCTGCCAAAGTTGCTCGGCGAGATGGAAGCGCTTTTTGCTAAAGAGATATTCCATCCTGAATCCCTCAACCTGCACCTTCGTGTCGCAGCCATTGATTACGCGGCGCAATACATCATTCTTCCCGCCTTCCACGCAATGAAACGCATTGCGCCAAGAATTTCCATCGAACTCCAGCAGCTCAATGCCGACACCTTCCGTCGTCTTTCTCTCGGATTAGTCGATATGGCCATGCGACTTGAATGCACAGCACCCAATGAACTTCACTCTCTTGAGCTTTACGAAGCCAAGCTGCTGGCTCTGGTACGAAAAGGACATCCCGCCTTTGACCTTCTTCGACACAAAGGCAGTCTTCATTTCGATGACCTGCTTCAATGGGAATTCGTACAAGTCAACCGTACATTTACGGGTTTGGAATGGACTACGTCGCTTCACCCAGGTGCATTGAACCATCCTGCCGTCATGGTGCCGTATTCATCGCTTTTGGCACCGACCATTCTGGAAACCGACTGGATTGCCCTTGCTTCAGCTCGTTATGCACTTGATGCTGTGAAACGTTAGCCTGTCGCCATTCTGCCGATTCGTTTGGACTGTGTTAAACGCATGCGCACACTTTATTGGCACGATCGGACACATCTTGATCCTGCGATGCAATGGGTTCGTTCCATGATTGCTGCTTACGGAAAACCATCCTCTGCAGAAATCGCCGAATACGAAATCGCAATCCAAGATACTGGCAACGGTTCCTGATATCTTATGCAATTTTGCAAATTAAGGCTTGCAGAATCTGCATACACCATCTTCATAAACCGCAATAGCGATGAAATTTCTTGATTTCTAGACTCTTTCTGTCTGCTGGAAAACTCAGCATGTCCTGAGCCCAGCGACTCAATTCTTTCAAGGAGAGTCTCATGATTCAAAGAAGAACACTGGTAAAAGCCGTCATCGCTGCACTAGCCCCGCTTAGCATGACAAGTGCCTATGCGGCTGGCGGCCCCAGCGGCGCCCATATCGGTTACCAGCACCAAGGCCAACTTGGCGCCGTGGACATGAATCCGTACAAGATCGCACCGCTTACAGCGATCATCCGTGATGCCGGTTTCACGATCCAAAATATTCACGTGCGCATTGTTCCCAAAGCCAACGGTCAAGAAATCGCTTACAAGGTCACTAATCAGAAAGCAAAAACGTATGGCGGCATTCCTGTTTTTGGACTGTATCCAGATTATGTGAATACGGTCGAGGTCTCTTACACCAAAGTCGCCGGAGACAAACGCGAAGAGATAAAAGAGTCATATCGGATCTATGCACCGCCCGTCTACTTCTATGCGACGGGTGCACGTGATCAAAAGAATATGGATATGAATCCAGAAGTAAAGAAAGTGGATCCTGAATTCAAAGATCGCCTTTACTTCATCAACAACCAAATCCTCAATTCATGGAAAACAGGACAATTCACCTGGAACAACCCTCAGGGCGGAGCTCTCGAATGGGGCGGCGGCGCTCAAAACGCAATTATTGACACCACTGGTGAAGTGCGTTGGTTCATGAACACGGATCCGATCCATGATCAATACTCCGTTCTAGAAAGCGGGCCGATGCTTGGTTTTGAACAGAACAAAGACGGCGCCTACACCTGGGGTTTTGGTCAGCGCTACCTGAAATACGACATTATGGGACGGAAGATCTGGAACCGACGCCTGCCTCAGTCCTATATTGACTTCTCACATGCACTCTGTGCTGCGGAAAATGGAAATTATTTCCTGCGCGTCGCTGCTGCAGCCTACGCGCGGCCAGACGGCAAGACGGTGCGGACGGTACGCGACGTTATCGTTGAGGTCGATGAGTCCGGCAATGTTGTTGATGATTGGCGTCTTTGGGAAATTCTCGATAGTTATCGCGACAATGTCATCAAAACAATGGACCAAGGTGCGGTGTGTCTCAATATTGACTTTTCCAAAGAAGGACAAACGCTTTCCGCAGCAGATCTTGCGGCCATGGATAAATCCGATCGATTCGGCGATATCGCAGGCGTTGGTCCTGGCCGCAACTGGGCGCACGTCAATTCCATTGATTACGATCCGACAGACGATTCGATCATTCTCTCGGTACGCAATCAGTCTGCCGTTGTAAAAATCGGCCGAGACCATCAAGTCAAATGGATTCTGGCATCTCCCGAAGGTTGGCGCAGTCCGTGGAAAGATAAGGTCCTTAAGCCTGTCAATGCCTCTGGACAAATGCTCAAAGTTGAAGGTTCGACCTGTGAAGGCGGCTTCGACTGGACCTGGACGCAGCATTCGGCTTTCCGCGTCGACGAAAAATCAACCAAGGATGTGATCTACGTTTCTGTCTTTGACAACGGTGATGGTCGAGGCATGGAGCAGCCCGCCCTACCCAATATGAAGTATTCACGAGCCGTCGTCTACAAGATCGACCAGAAGAAGATGACAGTTCAGCAGGTTTGGGAGTTCGGTCAGGAACGAGGAAATGATTGGTACAGCCCTGTCACGTCGCTCGCTAAATATCAGGCCGATAAAGACTCTGTCATGGTCTATTCCGGTTCTGCCGGACTTTTCGGCAAACCATCTGCAATGAAACCTGAAGAACTCGCAAAGATGACAAAGGGCGTTCATCCATATTTAATGGAATTCAGGTGGGGAGAAAAAGAACCTGCAGTTGAAATCAAACTCAATGATGCCATGGGCTACCAAGCTTTCCCCTTTAATCTACAAGAAGCTTTTGAACAATAGTCGTCATTGATACTAGCTATATCGTCGTCCCATTGTTTGATATTTCATATAAAAAATTTGAATATACCCGAAAAATATAATTCAAGTAAATACACGATCATGGGACGGCGATTTATTATATTGATTTATAAATAAAATTTATTAGCAACTCTCTCACACCAATCCTATCATTTAAAAATCCAAAATTACAACAACTCATCAAGCATTCCTATATTAACAGACGTTCTCAATATTGTTAAATTGCTCATATAAATTTATTAATCGCCTTCATAAAAAATATTCAACCAATCACCACACTCTCATTTAATCAAAGTAATTATTATCTTAAAATCACTTTCAACAATATATCTCAGACTTCATAACCAAGAGAAATATTCCATTATTCCAATAATATCCATCAACGAGTTAACGAATAAATCAGATAACTAAAAAATTTGTTGCGATCCATGGAGGGTATTCGTTCAAGCACCACTCTCAGATTGAGCGTAGGATGATGTTCCTAAATTTCGTAGACGCAAGAGTCAACGGCTTGCACTGCGTCATGTGATCAACATCATCGCTTCGAACCGTCATGGGCAGCTTCCACGAACTCATCGCAGGTTTTCACAACTTTCAAGAGTCCTATCTATTAAAAGAAAAGGAATTTTTTGATCAGCTGGCTCACGGGCAGAAACCCAAAAGTCTTGTCATTGCCTGCTGTGACTCGCGTGTAGATCCCGCTATCCTTTTGGGCGGCAAACCCGGAGATCTGTTTGTTGTGAGAAGCATTGCCGCACTCATTCCGCCGGTTGGACTTTCGTCGCCGCGTGATGCGGTCATGTCGGCCTTGGAATATGGTGTGAAACACCTCGACGTAGACCATCTGATCGTTATGGGGCACTCTGCCTGCGGCGGCATTCACGCAGCGCTCTTCCCCGAAAAAATAGAAAAAGAGTTTTTCTTGTCGCGTTGGGTGCAGATGGCTCACCCCGTTTCTGAAGAACTTCGGCGAGAACTTACTGCAGAACCGACGTCGGAAGTGCTGCCCGATCCCTCCGCACCGGATTTTGTTCGTCGCGTCGAAGAAGGGGCTGTGCTGCAGTCGATCGAAAACCTCCTTTCATACGACTGGATCGAAGCCAAAGTTCAAGAGGGAACGCTGTCCCTTCATGCGCTTTACTACGACCTCAAGTCCGGCACCCTTTACGTCTGGAATGCGGAGAAAGAGGACTTTGAGCCCTCACAGGAACATCACTGCCCCAAAGAAGCCAGTCTCTGTCATTTTTGAGCCCTCGAGAAACAGGCAACGGCCTCTACGCTCTTTATCCTATTGACGCCTTCATAAACCTTGAGGGATGATTTGTTCCGTCAGTGCAGTCATTGCACTTCCCATCAAGTTGAATACCCATACTTTTGAGTCCTCTCATCATGCAGCACAACGCCCGCACCCCCATCGCCATGACGGCGTATTGGTGGCGCCCCTCAACAGAGCGGGCGTTCAGTCGGTGTGCGTGCTGAGAAAAGAAGCTGTTCCTTAAAGCTTTCGAACTTTTCAAAAGCATCCATAAGCCCGCGGATCTCGAGTCCTGCGGGCTTTTGCTTTATCGAGTCGCGGTGAGCCCAACGAGATCCTCCAAGCCATTCTCAAGCAATTCATTCGGAGTACTTCACCATGACCACCTTCAATTTCAATACGCTTTGCGCCGGCCGCAGCCTCACCACGGAAGAATCCCAAGCGCTCTTTACTCAGGTCTTCGAGGGCAAGATCGATCCTGCGCTTTTGGCCGGCATTCTCACTGCGCTGAAGATCAAAGGCGAAACGCCTGAAGAAATCGAAGGCGCAGCCAGAGCCATGGTGGCTGCAGCAGCTCACTTCCCGCGTCCGCGGGGAGTGGAAGTCGGGGAAATCGTCGGTACCGGCGGCGATGGGATGAAAACGATCAACGTTTCAACTACAACAGCGCTTCTGGCTGCTGCAGCGGGACTCAAGATTGCCAAGCACGGCAACCGCGGCGTCTCTTCACCTACCGGGGCATCAGACCTCCTCACGGCTCTTGGCGTCGACATTCGTCTGACGCCCGATGAAAGCGCACAACTGCTTGACACCACGGGATTTTGCTTCTGCTTTGCACAGCTCTACCATCCGGCCATGCGTTTTGCCGGTCCTGTGCGCGCTGCTTTAAAAACCCGCACGATCTTTAACATTCTGGGGCCGCTTACCAATCCCGCTCACCCAGACTATGCGCTGATCGGCGTTTACTCTCCAGATCTTCTCGAAACGGTCGCACAAACTTTGCGTCTTCTCGGCGTCAAGCGTGCCTGCGTTGTACATGGCAGCGGTCTCGATGAGGCTGCTGTCCACGGCACGACCGAAATTGCAGAATTGAAGGAAGACGGTACGATCGAGCGCAGCACGCTCACACCGGCCGACCTTGGGGCAAAGCGCCTCTATTCCATTGAAGAAATCAAAGGCGGAGCCCCTGCAGACAACGCCCTCATTACGGAAGCGATCCTGGCGGGTAAGGGTACAGAAGCACAGCAAGCCTTCGTGGCAGCTAATCTGGCACTGCTGCTGAAAATCGGCGGTCTTGCGAAGAGCCTGCCTGAAGCCGTTGAACTTGCTCGCCGCACCATGGCTTCCGGCAAGGGGCTCGAAGTGCTCAACGCTCATCGTGCATATGCCGCATCCCATACGGCATCCTCACAGAAAGCTGCCTGAGCCTAACCCATATAACAACCAAAACCGACAAAATGCAGTTTGATCTTTTTCGCAATGCCCAAGCCACTGAGGCCGTCGCAGCACTGAACCACGCGTCCATGGCGAGCACCGTGCTTGAAAAAATTGCTGCCTCGTCTGTTCAGCGAGCGGCAGCGCTTCCTGCCGTCACACGCGCCGAATTCGATGCGGCCGAATTGGAGCGGCGCCAACATTTTGCCGCTGTCGGCATTGATGGCAATGCGCTCGCGCAGCGATATGGTGTTTTTTCGGCTGCCCTGCACCTTCCAGGCCGCAGAGTGATTCTGGAGATCAAGGCCGCATCGCCGTCAAAAGGCGTCATGAAGACTGCCATTGATCTGGATGATTATGCGAAGGTCTATGGCACCTACGCCGATGCCATTTCTGTACTGACGGAGCCGGAATTCTTCCGCGGCAGTTTTGAGCGCCTGGCCGCCGTCCGTGAACGCACCACACGTCCCCTGCTGGCAAAGGATTTCATTGTGAGTGATCGGCAGCTGCTCGCCGCATACCGCTGCGGAGCCGATGCCGTCCTCTTGATGCTTTCGGTATTAGCCCCTGACGGTTACCGAGACTTGGCAGTCAAAGCCAAAGCACTCGGACTTGAGGTGCTTACCGAAGCCTCATCCGTTGAAGAAGCTCGCATGGCGCTTGAGCTCGGTGCCAAAATAATCGGCATCAATAACCGCAATCTTCGTACGCTCGAAGTAGATGTCAACCGCGCACCGAATGTAGCGTCAGAATTAACCGGCGATCTGCCTGAGGATGTCGTACTGGTTGCTGAATCAGGCTATACGTCCTTCACCGCCATTGCAAAAGCCGTCGCAGCAGCTCCGCGGTTAAATGCGTTCCTTTGCGGCTCAGCCCTGTCACAAGCCTCCAACTTGTCTCTGGCCGTGCGGGAACTGTTGTTCGGTCATTCAAAAGTCTGCGGCATTACGCGCCCAGAAGATGCAATGGCCGCTGCTGAGGCGGGGAGTTCAACGGTTGGAATCATCCTCGCGGCACGATCAAAGCGCTGTGTTGTCCTCTCGGAGGCGAAGCGACTGGCAAAAGCCATCCGAGACAATGCTCAACGCTTCCAACTGCCCGTAGCGATTTGTGCAGTAATCGACGCCGCCGAACTTTCTCAGATTCCAACTATCCTGCAAACATTTGCCCCTGAACGCATCCAAATCCATGGAACGCTTTCCGCAGAAGCACTCGAAAACCTTGTTCACTCACATCCCAACACGGCCTTCGTACCCGTCATTGGCGTAAGCATTCAGTGCCGCCGCGCAGACGAAACGGATGCTCACCTTCTCAGAGCAGTTCGCAGCCTTCTGGACGCCGGCGCAGCCAACGTGCTCCTTGATGCTGCCAATGCCTCTGGCTCCGGCGGCACCGGAACGACTTTTGATCACACCGTGCTGGAAGGACTCCAAACGGATCCCCAAGTACTTGCCCAGATTTTGCTCGCCGGGGGGTTATCGCCCGTCAATGCAGCCGAAGCAGCCTTTACCGGCGCTGCGGGCTTTGATTTCAATTCCGGCGTTGAAGAGGTGCCGGGCATTAAATCAGCCGAAAAAATTCATTCGGCCTTTGCCGCTCTCCGCGGCATTCCCGCGCCGAAGCCTCACCACTGATTGTGAGCCCAGCTCTATACAGAACTCTCATTTACAACGGACAGTCCATCATGAAGCTCAACCCTTATTTCGGCCGATTCGGCGGCCAGTTCGTCCCGGAAATCCTTATTCCCGCTCTTGATCAGCTCGAAGAAGCCTTCATCGCCGCCAAGGATGATCCGACATTCCAACAGGAACTTCACACGCTGCTCACTGACTATGCCGGTCGTCCGACACCTTTGACAAAGTGCCGCAACCTGACACAAGGCACCAAAACCACGATCTATCTCAAACGCGAAGATCTGGTTCACGGCGGCGCACACAAGACCAATCAAGTGCTGGGTCAAGCGCTTCTGGCCCGCCGCATGGGCAAGACCCGAATCATTGCCGAAACAGGTGCCGGGCAGCACGGCGTTGCCACCGCTATTGCCTGTGCGCTGCTTGGATTCAAGTGCCGCGTCTATATGGGCGCAAAAGACGTTGAACGGCAAAAACCCAATGTCTTCCGTATGGAATTGATGGGCGCCGAGGTTGTGCCGGTACATAACGGCCGCAGCACGCTTAAAGAAGCCTGCAATGCTGCTCTTCGTGACTGGGCTGGTTCTTTTGCCGATACGCATTACATGCTTGGCACCGCCGCGGGTCCGCATCCCTTCCCCACCATCGTGCGTGAATTCCAGAAAATCATCGGTGAAGAAGCTCGTGCCCAGTTTGCCAAACTCGAGGGCGGTCTGCCCGATGCCGTCATCGCCTGCGTAGGAGGCGGTTCAAACGCGATTGGCCTTTTTACCGATTTCGTACCGCATAAGAGCGTCAAGCTGATCGGTGTTGAACCTGCCGGACGCGGTCTTGATACACCGGATCATGGTGCCACGCTTGAAAAAGGGACGCCCGGCATCTTCTTTGGCGCCCGCTCCTACAACATGCAGACGCCGGACGGTCAGATTGAAGAATCTTTCTCTATATCAGCCGGGCTCGACTTTCCATCCGTAGGACCCGAACACGCTCACCTGCAGGAAATCGGCCGAGCTGAATATCACGGCATCACAGATCGTGAAGCACTGTCCGCTTTCATTGAACTCTCCCAGCGCGAAGGCATTATTCCCGCTCTGGAAAGCGCTCACGCACTCGCTTATGCCCTCAAGCTGGCACGTCAAAATCCTGAACGCGAGCAAAAATTTGTCGTCAATCTCTCCGGCCGCGGCGATAAGGATATCTTTCAGGTCTCGCAGCGTTTGGAAGACGAGGGACTTTTTGTGAACGGCCGTCTTGCCGCCGATGCTGCCCAGGCCGTCCTGGAAGGCTGATCACCCGATATATCTCTCGAAATGAATTCAACCCAAATTTTTCAAGGATTCCCTCTCATGACGCAGTCAGACCGTTTCGCTGCACGTTTTGCCGTGCTGGCACAAAAGAAGGAAGGCGCCTTTGTCCCCTTTGTCAATCTTTGCGATCCAACACCGGAAATCTCGTCCCAAATTTTGGAAGCGTTAGCAGCCGGCGGAGCCGATGCACTTGAACTCGGCATTCCTTTTTCCGACCCCTGCGCAGACGGTCCAGTCATTGAAGCTTCAGCTCAACGCGCACTCGCAGCGGGTTCAACGACCGCCAAATGTCTGGGAATTATCAAAGCGTTCCGCGCAAAACACCCGGATATTCCAGTGAGCCTTATGCTCTATGTAAACCTCGTGACAGCGCCCGGCGTCGAAAACTTCTTTGCGGCCGCCAAGGATGCCGGCGTTGATGCTGTGCTTATCCCTGACGTTCCGATTTCAATGCGCGAAGCCGAATCTGAATGGGACGCTGCCGCCAAAGCGCACGGCATTCATCTGATTGCCATCGCACCGCCCAACGGTACTCCGGACCTCTATAAAGAAGTCGCTCAGCGCTCTACGGGATATGTTTATCTCCTCTCCCGCGCAGGTATTACCGGTACGGATAAAACTGCCGGGCGTCCCGGTGAAGCCGAAATTGCTGCACTTCGCGCTGCCGGCTCGGCGCCATTGCTTTTGGGGTTTGGCGTATCGCGCCCTGAACATGTCCGTGCTGCGCTTGAAGCAGGTGCAGACGGCGCCATTGCCGGATCTGCCGTCGCTCAGGTGATCACGGAGAATCTCAGCAATATTCCTGTGATGCTCGAGCGCCTCACCGCATTTGTTAAAGAAATGAAAGCCGCCACCGCTCTTAGATGAAACGCAAAGCGGCTGCATCCGTCAGGCATCAGCGCCGTCTTGATCCTTTGAACGCCTCAAGACGGCGCATTTTATTTGCCGCACGTCCAGCCGCCGGCAGCTTTAGGCGCCGCGCGGTTTGGGAAAGAAGTATCTGAGTTTGGCGTTGGGGTGCTGCTTCGTGAGCAAGCTCACTAGAGCAAAGACCACTGCAGTCACAAAGAGCCCCGGAACGATTGCATGGAATCCCCAAAGGTTGGGCTTGAAAAGCAGCAGTCCCGCATAGAGCATGAGCCCAACCGAGATCGAGGCTACGCATCCCTTGGCTGTGGCTCGCCGCCAGAAAAGTCCCAAGACTAATGGGAATAAGAAGGCAACTTCCAATCCTCCGAAGCTGCCCATGTTGATCCAGGCAATGAGATCAAAGGGACGAGCGGCAGCCGCCATGGCGGCAAGTCCCAGCACCAACGTTGCCCAGCGCGAAATGCGCAGAAGGACCTTAGGCTGATGTTCAAGCTCCGGACGTGCTGCCAAAAGCAAATCCTTCACAACCGCCGATGAGGCTGCGATCAAAAGCGAACTCACTGTCGACATGGTGGCTGCCAGCGGGCCAATCAAGGTTATACCGGCCTCTATCGGCGTGAGATGCTGAGTAATGAGGCGCGGCACGACGTGATCCGTGGATGCGCCTGCAAGATCAAAGTCAGGCAGCCCGCGCGCAAAAACACCGATTACGGTAATGCCGATCATCAGTGCGCCGCACACTATCGTACTCACGATCATCGCGCGATGAAGGTCTGCAGAAGACTGGTAACTCATGCACCGCACAGCCGACTGCGGCAGCCCTGCCGTTCCGAAACCCACCAAAATCCAGGCCGAAAACAACAGCGTCCAGGGAAGTGCGCCATTGGCATTGGGTGAAAAAATGGGGCTCGAAGACAAATCCGCTGACGGATCTGCAAGTTGGGCGGCAGCAGCACGCTCCATAGCGGCAGTCAGTCCGCCGGCCTCCCCGATGACGGCCCACCCCAGCATCACCATGCCGACAATCATCAGGACTGCACAAACAAAGTCAGTCCATGCAACCGCTCGAAAGCCGCCGAAGGTCGTATAGAAAACAGTTAGGAGGCCAAACAGCAGAAGCCCCAAAACGGGATCAATGCCGGCCGCCTCCGCAAAGATCGCAGCGCCGCCGATGAACTGTCCAGTCATCATGGCGCAAAAGCAGATAAGCAATGCAAGCGACAGCAGCACCGTCAATGCACGGCTACCGAAGCGCACCTCAAGAAGCCCCGTTACGGTAATTGCGCCGGAGGCTCGGGATGCCAGCGCCATCTTTTTACCTAAGAGACCCAGAATAAAAAACCCTGCAATGATCTGTGGCGCAGCAAAAACTACCCAGCCAAGCCCAAGCTTCCAGGCGATGCCCGGACCAGACACAAACGAGCTGACGGACCCGTAAGTGGCTACTAAAGTCATTGCGAGCACAACACCGGAAAGACTGCGGCTGCCTAAAAAATACTCGTCGGCAAAGCGCTGCTTTTCTTTTTCTCGGCTGCGGCGCCGCTCCGTCCACACCGCAGTCACCGCAAGCGCTGCGAAGAAGAGCAGGATCGGAATGAAAATGAGGATTGTCCGGCTGGTCATTGCGCTGCCTTTTCTGCTGAAGAGTCTTCGTGATCACCGGCAAACGCCCTCTCCTCGGGCACCATATCAAGCGGCATCGCCTTGAAATACCGCTTCACAATGAACATCACCACCAGCACTGAGAGCACATACCCGCCGCAGACGGCGACCCAAAACCACAGCGGCAGCCCCCAAAAACGTTCATGAACATCTTTAAAGAGCGCAATGCTCCCCCAGAAGAAAGCAAAAAGCCCCAAAGCGGCAATGAACGTCACAGCCGCTTCGCGGCCGCAGATTCGCAGCGCCTCATCATACGTTGGGGTTGAAGGCACACCGCGGGGGTCCGCTTTTCGAGGGAAAACGTCATTGGACGAAGTCATTTGAATTCATATTCCTCTTTAGGGAGATCAAAGGCAGAAGCAAAGGCCATCCTGTCAAGCTCGGCAACTTTAAGCCTCAGCGTTCAGAGAATACTCGCCCGACGCACAAATCTATAGGCATAAACCTGCATCATCCGCATTCGGCCGTCTGGATGATGAAGCAGCAAATTGGTCGCTGCAAACGAAGAGGACTGCAAAAAAAGAACTTGAAACCGCAGCCTCAATAGGCTTAATCCCAATGCTTTTCCCGAACAGGCAGCGTCAGCCCTGCCTGCTTCATCGCCGCCTTGAGCAGCAGCAGATCTTCCCAAGCCTTGGACTTGGCTGCCGGCGATCGAAGCAAATAGGAGGGATGGTAGGTCGCAACCGCCGGCACCTGCCGTCCATCGGGAAGCTGCGCCAGATGAATGCGCCCCCGCATCTTAGAGATCGAAAACATTTCATCAGCAGGCTTCAGAAGCGACGAAATGGCAAATCGCCCTGCGAGGAAAAGCACATCGGGCTTGATCAATTCAAGCTGCCGGGCAAGCCAGTGTCCGCAACAAACAATCTCTTCGGGCTGAGGATTTCGGTTGCGCGGCGGGCGGCATTTAAGCACATTCAAAATCACACAGTCGCGTCGGCGTACCAGTCCGAGCGAATCAAGCATGGCGGTCAGGAGCTTGCCGGATTTGCCGACAAAAGGAATGCCCTGAAGATCCTCCTCTGCCCCCGGTGCCTCTCCCACCACAACGAGTTTAGGTCCGGGTCCGCCGTCGGAGAAGACAACATGTTGACGGCCCATCGCAGAAAGCGCACAAGCAGTACAGTGCTGCGAAAGTGTCTGCAGCGCCTGCCAATCGGCCGAAGCAATTTTGTTCAGAAGTTCCGTACTCATGCCGACCGCCGGCTGTGCATCTGCCTGGGGTACAGTCGGAGAAGCTGTGGAAGTCTGTGCCGCCCGAGCAGATTGAGGAGCCTGCGGGAGACTTCCCATTTTTGCTGCAGTAAGTTCAGCCCGTGCCGGCACAGCAGATCGTTTCGGTGATGGGGACTGCGGCCGCCCGGCAGGCCGCAAAGCCCCTGTCGGCACCAGCGGATCCATCGAATCACGCAGAAGCCATACGGGCCCGAGTCCCATGGCATCGAGCATTTCTATCGATTCTCGGCTGAAGGCAGGCTGCTGAAGCTCTTGCGTCATAGTGCCTCCTCAACGATTAACGCTGCCGGCGTTTTAGAGGCTCCCGGAAGTTCGCGGCGCATCAGCACGGCATCTTCCCGACCGCTCAGATGGCGGTAATAACCTCGGCGTCGGCCGACGACAACAAATCCGTGCTGCTCATAGAGACGGCGTGCCGGGATATTGCTTTCGCGCACCTCCAGATAGAGGGACGATGCACCGCGCCGCGCGAGCTCGGCTTCTAGTTCAGCAAGCAGCGCACGGCCAATGCCTTGACGCTGCATGGAGGGTGCAGTACCGATGATAAGGAGTTCACTTTCGTCGAGTACGAGACTCGCCACCGCCCATGCGGCCAAGCCCGCTTCGGACGCCGAGGCAGAAGCGGACTGAACAACGAGGCAAAGGTGTCCCGTATTGAGCGAATCCAAAAAGTTCCCGGCACTCCAAGGCGACTCTTCCACCCGCCCCTCCAATAGAGCCAGTGTTTCGACATCGTCTGGACGCATTGCGCGCACGATGAGATCCGACCGACCGCTCATCGGACGGCCGTCGGAAAAATGATTCGGCGCCGGAGCCGTCGTCACAAACGCTCCCCTGCCGCACGTTCGGCCATCGTCAGCGCCACGCGGTTGCGAACATAGACGGGATGAGCAAGTTCGGGACGAATGGTGCCGCCCGAAAGCGCCATACGGCGGGCAATGCGGGCAATAGCGTCCGGATGCGAATCCGCCGCATTAACCATGCGGATGCCGCCATCGCTCCTGATCTTCATTGCCTCCGAATACACCTTGGAACCGCTGCCGCAGAGCATATCTGCTTTAAAACGCTCCAGATAGGTCTGAGCATCTTCGGGCGCAACCAATACGGGACCATCCAGCCGCTCGAGGCGATCCTCTGCAGCGGCGGGCACACGCCACATCCCGGCATAGCACTCGTGCATGCGGGCATCGTTTAAAACCGCAATGCGGGTTCCCGGACGAGCAGCCTCCAAATGAGTCTCTCGAAGCCATTCAGCCAGCGCTTCCAAGTTGGAGACTTGCGCCACCGGAACTTCAAGCGCCCAGGCGAGTCCTTGTGCCGCACCGCAGGCGACGCGCAGTCCGGTAAAGCTTCCCGGTCCTTCGCCGAACGCGATCAATCCCAAATCCGTCTTTTCAATACCGGCTTCATGAATGAGATCCCGCACCATCGGCAGCAGTCGTTCGCTGTGGCGGCTGCCTACGTGCTCCACATGCATGAAAAGCGAACCGTCCGCAAGAAGAATCGCAGCGCCGCAGTCTTCCTGCGCTGTATCAAGCGCCAGAATATGAGGAATCAAGGTGTCAGTCATGGAAAGCTCGGGCTGCGGTTCAACACATAAACCGTCCCTTTAAAGTCTGGGAACAGCTGCAATTATACGGTCGGGGCATTTGTTCACTCAGGCCGATTTGGTCTGCTCACCGCGCCTGCAGGATAATAAGAAATTCAATTGTTAAACCGATTTGATCGGCGATTCTAGTCCTGCTTCAGTATCTGAACAGTTTTCTCCTTTTACGCCGCTTCAGCCTTCATGACACCATCCTGCGAAACTTCATCCACCCGCCCGCGCACTCGGCTTTCGCCGCAAGAACGCCGGCAGGCCATTCTTGCAGCCGCCCGCCGATGCTGCGTCAGAAACGGCGCATTTGATTTATCGCTGGCCGATGTTGCTCAAGAGGCCGGCATTTCGAGGAATCTGGTCTATCACTACTTTAAGAACCATGAATCGCTTCTTGAAGCGCTCCTCGTTGCCGAAGGTGAGATTCTGGCCGCGCGCGCCGCTGAAATAAAGCCGCTCACCGGCGAAGCGCCGCGCGAGACACTGCGCAGACTTATTTGTGCATTTCTCGACTTTACGGCTGAACGCGCTGACGGTTTTTCACTGCTTCATAATGCACCAGACATCAAACCGCTTTTGCGGGAACGGTTTAACGCATCTGCCAGCCTTTTTTCGGGTCGGATTCTCGATTTGCTGAAGCTTCCCGACACTCCCGCATCACATGCAGCCGTCGAAGCTGCTACGGGATTTCTGCTGCGATTCGCCTATATTGAACGCAATGCACTGGCGCATAAGCGTGATGCAGCTGCAGACCTCTGCCTGGCGGTGATTGAAGCCGCCGCCAACGGCGTCAAAAAATTCGAAGAAGTATGAGCCTTCTTTGCGCTGCAGCTCATGAGCGCAGCGGCTGCCAAGTTCATTGAATGGCCTGTCTCAGTGCCCGGGGGCATTGAGATCCTTCGCCCCATGGCGCCGATCAGCACTTCCTAGGTGCTGCATGTGCACTTCCATAATTTGCTCTCGCATCAAGCGCATGTCTTCGCGGCAGAGCTTAGGGTGCTTCACCTGACCGCCGTCGCCGCGGGCATCAAGCGAAAAACGACGGCGAAGCGCCTCTTGATCTCTCGCACTCATATAAGAGCGAAGTTCGTTTCGCTCTTCATTGCTCAGCCCTCGCCAATAAGAAGTCTTTGAAGCTTCGTCCAGATACGGCCAAAGCTTTGCACGCTCCTGAGCAGACATTTCACTCCAGAGCTGCAAACACGGCGTACTGGCGGGTTCACAGCCGTCCGAACCAGCAGTCTTGCTGCCCAAATTGGCCGGATCCGGCCAAGCCGAAGCCGCTCCGCTTGCAGCGAGACAACAAGCCAGCACAAGCGCACTGCAGGAATGATGATGAAGCATAAAATCAACGCCTCTCTACGAGGATTGCGGAGCTTCGCGAAGCAGATGCCTCTATGGGAGGCCTGCTGACGAAGATCACGTATTCAGGGTCTTCTCTTTGATTGGAATATATCAGTGCGCTCTAGTGAGAAGCTGAAGCGAAGCGTTCGAAAGCGTGACAGAACATTGCCTTGAGATCACTGTTGGATCGACTGATTCAATCACGTCAAAGCGACATATATTGTCTCAACATGAACCATTCACCCCGCCGTTTCTACCCTTCTTCATAGTTATCAAGTCCGACTATTCTTCTTGAAGACTAGCTTGTTCCATACCTGCCAACACCAAAAACAGCGCAAAAGTTTGCAATTCGAAAGCACAGGCGCCTATTTGTAACTCTCGATTGCCAGAGGGTGGCGCAAAGCCGTTTCTGATGAAACAATTCATGCATCTGCAAATCATCCGCCACTTCTTGATAGATTTATTAAAGAATGATATATTCAGTGAATAAAAAAAGAATATGTTCTATATTTGTGG
>OJUG01003036.1_pt1 | contig 16050 bp, 14 predicted proteins | sample 1599841 | NCBI WGS metagenome assembly OJUG01 (sample SAMN04168659, study PRJEB22393) | human gut metagenome | biome: human gut microbiome; feature: stool | host: Homo sapiens | collected 2014-05-12 | reverse complement strand
GCGACCACCGAGATCTACACTCTTTCCCTACACGACGCTCTTCCGATCTGTATGAGGCGGACGGCCTGGTCACCGACCTGCCGGGGGTGTCCCTGGTAATCTTTGGAGCCGACTGCCTGCCCATCCTGCTCTACGACCCGGTGCGCCGGGTGGCGGCGGCCTGCCACGCGGGCTGGCGGGGCACCGCGTTGGGCATCGCCCAGCGGGCGGTGGAAAAGATGGGCTTTTACGGCTCCCGGCCGGAGGACATCCGGGCCGCCATCGGTCCCGGCATCGCCAAGTGCTGCTTCGAGACCCACGAGGATGTGCCCAACGCTATGACCAAGGCCCTGGGCGTATGCGCTACCCCCTACATCGAGCCCATCGAGGGGGGCAAGTTCAAGGTGGATCTGAAGGGCCTCAACGCCATGCGGCTCAAGCGGGCGGGACTGCTGGAGGAGCACATCGACATCTCTCCCGACTGCACCGCCTGCCACCCGGAGAAATACTGGTCCCACCGGGCCACCCAGGGCCGGCGGGGCAGCCAGGCCGCGGTCATCCAACTGCTGTGAGGCCGGCCATGGGAACGCGGCTGACGGCTCTGCTGCTGGCGGGGGCCCTGATCCTGGCTCTAAGCGCCTGCGCCCCGGCGGGGGAGGTCCTTCCGCCGGAGACCACCCCCACCCCAACCCAGACGGCCCGGCCGGAGCCGGCGCGGGCCTTTACTCTGCCCCGTTCGGAGGGGACCCTCCACCCCATCCTCAGCCAGGACGCCGCCAACGTGGCCCTGGCTGGCCTGGTGTGGGAGGGGCTGTTTGCCCTGGACGGGCAGTTTCAGCCCCAGGAGGCGCTCTGCGCCTCCTCCTCCGTGTCGGCCGAGGAGTAACCCACGAAGGCCGTGAGCGAGACTTTCGAGTCGATGACGATGTCCTTCTTCTCGGGCAGGTGCAACACCACGTCGGGCCGCAGGTTGCGCCCCTCCTCGTCCTTGATGTTGTACTGCGTCTGGTAGTGGATGCCCTTCGAGAGGGCCGAACTGTCGAGGATCGTTTCGAGCAGCATCTCGCCCCAGTCGCCCTGCACCTTCGAATTGCCTTTCAGGGCGTCGGTCAGGTTCCGGGCCTCGGTGGAGATCGTCTGGTTGAGTTCCATCAGGCGTTTGAGTTCCGATTTCAGCTCGCCCCGCTGGGAGGTCTGCGTGGTGTAGATCTCCTCGACGCGCTTGCGGAAGTCGACGATGTTCTCCTTGAACGGTTTCAGCAGGATGTCGATCGACTCCCTGCTGGTCTCCTTGAACCGCTGCGACTGCTCGCCCAGAATCTCCGTCGCGAGGTTTTTGAATTGCATGCGGAAACGCTCTTCGAGCTGTTCGCGTTCGGCTTTCTCGGCGGCGCGCTCCTCGGCGTTCTTTTGTTTCAGGCCGGCGATTTCCGTCTGGGACGAGGCGCGCAGGGCGGCCAGTTCGGTTTCGGTGCGCAGCCGCGTTTCGATCTGCACGCGGATGTCCGCTTCGGCTTGCAGGCGGGCCTGCTCGGCGGCGGTCTTGTCGGCACGCAGGTGGCCGGCTTCGCGGCGGGCGGCGGCGAGCATGGCCCCGAGCGCCGCCGAGAGGGCGCCGAGCACGATGATTGCAAGAATGAATGCGGTGTTCATACTGACAAAGGTAGAATTTTCCGTGGAATTTTTCGTATCTTTGACCGACAAACTCTTTGATTCATGCAACGTATAGTAGCCCCTTCGATGCTCTCGGCCGACTTCGGCCATCTGGAGCGCGATACCCGGATGGTCGACGCCAGTGCGGCCGAATGGGTCCATATCGACGTGATGGACGGCGTTTTCGTCCCCAACATTTCATTCGGGTTTCCCGTGCTGAAAGCCATCCGCAAGGCGACGGCGAAATTTCTCGACGTGCACCTGATGATCGTCAGCCCGGAAAAATACGTCGCGCGCTTCGCCGAGGCGGGGGCCGATCTGGTGACCTTCCACCTCGAAGCGACGGACGACCCCGCGGGGTGCGTCGCGCTGATCCGCCGGGCCGGAGCCAAAGCGGGCGTGTCGATCAAGCCGGCGACGCCGGTGGAGGCGCTGCGCGAGGTGCTGCCGCTGGTGGACCTGGTGCTGGTGATGAGCGTCGAGCCGGGATTCGGCGGACAGTCGTTCATCCCGGGGTCGCTGGAGAAGATCGCGCAGCTGCGGGCGATGGCCCGGGAGATGGGTCTCGAAACGATCATCGAGGTCGACGGAGGCATCTCGGCCCGCAACGCCGGAGCGGTTTACGGGGCGGGCGCCGACGTGCTGGTGGCCGGCAGCAGCGTTTTCGGAGCCGAAGATCCGCAGGCCGAGGTCGTGAAGATGCTCAACGCCTGACCGGAGGGTCCGTCCGGAAGAGCGCAGGGGATTTCATTTCGGAAAAAACACTCCATCAGCGTCCGGCGTGCCGGGCCGTCTCGGCGTCGAGCAGTCGGCGCAGTCGGCGCAGGAGCGCATCGTCGCGGAACCACTCCGCGCCGTAGGTCAGGTTGAATTCGTAATCGAAATCGGCGGGATTGGCTCCCTGATTGTGCTGGAGGATGGTCTCGGCCTTGTCGAGCGCCTTGACCCAGCGCGCTTCGGGCATGGCGCAGGTTTCGTACTCCTCCCAGAGCGTCCGGATGCGTGCTGCGGCTTCTGCGGGCAGCAGGGGTGTCAGCCGCTCCATGGCCGCAAGTTCCGCCGCGGCCTTGGAGGCGGGGTCGCACTGCGCAACGGCCGGGATGTCGCCTTCGTAAGCCTCCCCGAGGTCGTGGACCAGGCACATCGCAAGGACCCGAGGCAGGTCGAGTTCCGGTTTTTCGTCCGCAAGGACGAGGGCCAGCAGGGCCAGCCGCCACGTGTGCTCGGCGGTGCTTTCGTGCCGTCCGGTCGAGGTGCGGGCCGAGCGCAGGACGTTTTTCAGCCGTTCGGCTTCGCGCATGAATTGCAGGTATCGTTCCAGTTTTTCCATCTCCGGGATTCTGTTTCGGGACCGTAAAGATACGATATGTCGGATTAAATCGCTAACTTTGCGGTGTTTTTAGATTCGCCATGATTTCATTAGACAACCTTACCGTCAGTTATGGGGGCTGGACCCTTTTCGACAATATTTCGTTCCTGATCAACCCGAAGGACCGCATCGGACTGGTGGGCAAGAACGGAGCGGGCAAAACCACGCTCCTGCGCATCATCACGGGCGAACAGCAGCCCACGTCGGGCGCCGTGACGCTCAACGGCGACTGCACGATCGGATACCTGCCGCAGACGATGCGCGTGGCGGACACCACGACGCTCGCGGAGGAGACCGCCAAGGCCTTCGAGGAGGTGTTGCGGCTCGAGGCCGAGATCGAGGCCCTGACGCGCGAGATCGCCGAGCGCACCGACTACGAAAGCTCCGAATACGAACAGCTCCTGCACCGTCTGAACGACGCGCAGGACCACTATCATATCCTCGGCGGCGAGACCCGCGACGCGGACATCGAGAAGACGCTGCTGGGCCTCGGGTTCAAACGGTCGGATTTCGGGCGCGCCACGAGCGAGTTCTCGGGCGGCTGGCGCATGCGTATCGAGCTGGCGAAACTGCTGCTCAGGCGGCCCTCGATCTTCCTGCTGGACGAACCGACGAACCATCTCGACATCGAGTCGATTCAGTGGCTCGAAGAGTATCTCCGGAATTACAACGGCGCGGTGCTGCTCATTTCGCACGACCGCGCCTTTCTGGACAACGTCACCAACCGCACGGTCGAACTGTCGCTGGGCAAGATCACCGATTACAAGGTCTCCTATTCGAAATACGTCGTCCTGCGCGCCGAGCGCCGGGCGCAGCAGATGGCGGCCTACGAGAACCAGCAGCGGATGATCGAGAAGACCGAGGAGTTCATCGAGAAATTCCGTTACAAACCCACCAAGTCGAACCAGGTGCAGTCGCGCATCAAGCAGCTGGAGCGGCTGGACCGTCTCGAGATCGAGGAAGAGGACCTCGCCACGCTCAACATCAAGTTCCCGCCCGCGCCCCGCTCGGGGCAGATCGTCGCGGAGATCAGCGAGGCCGGCATGTCGTTCGGCGAGAAACATGTCTTCAGCGGCGCGAATTTCGTCATCGAGAAGGGCGACAGGATTGCGTTGGTAGGCCGCAACGGCGAGGGCAAGACGACCCTCGCACGCATGCTGATCGGCCAGCTGACGCCCACCGAAGGGTCGGTGCGCCTCGGGGCGAACGTCAATATCGGCTATTACGCCCAGAATCAGGACGATCTGATGGACGGCGATTTCACGGTCTACGACACGCTGGACCGTGTGGCCGTGGGCGACATCCGGACCCGCCTGCGCGACATTCTGGGGGCGTTCCTGTTCCGCGGCGAGGACATCGACAAGAAGGTCAAGGTCCTCTCGGGCGGCGAGCGGGCGCGTCTGGCGATGGCCCGCATGATGCTCGAACCGCGCAACCTGCTGGTGCTGGACGAGCCGACGAACCACATGGACATGCGCTCGAAGGACATCCTCAAGAACGCCATTATGAAGTACGACGGCACGGTGGTCGTGGTGTCGCACGACCGCGAATTCCTCGACGGCATGGTCGAGAAGGTCTACGAGTTCCGCGACGGCGGGGTGAAGGAGTATCTGGGCGGCATCTACTATTTCCTCGAAAAGCGCAAGCTGGAGTCGTTGCAGGAGATCGAGCGGCGCGACGCTCCGGCCAAAACGCCTGCGAAAGGCGACGAACCGAAGCCGGCCGTATCCGGAAAGCTCTCCTACGAGCAGAGGAAGGAGCAGGAGAAGCAGCTGCGCAAAGCGAAAAAGGTCGTGGAGACGATCGAGGCGGAGCTGGCCGACATCGAGAAGCGGATCGCGGAGTACGATGCGCGGTTCGCCGCCGCGACCGAATACAACGAGGCCGACTACAAGGCTTACAACGAACTGAAAACCCGTTACGACCACCAGATGCACGAGTGGGAGAAGGCGTCGTATGAACTGGAAATCATCGAAAACGAGTGATTCCCAATTCTCTCGGGCACCTTTCGAACTTCCCTCGCCGGTCGAGACAGTCACATACGTGGAGTATGCTCCTGCCTTGCCTGACTCGCGAAACTCAAAATATGCTCCGCGATAATCGGAAATCGGGAATGGCGAAGAACGAACAAAGCAAATATACCTAACTATGGATAGCAACCTTATTTTCGGGATTCGTCCCGTGGCCGAAGCGATCGAGGCCGGAAAGCAGATCGAGAAACTCTACATCCGCAAGGGAGCCGAAGGGCAGCTGATGCAGGAGCTGAAAGATCTTTGCATGCGCCACCGTCTGCATTATCAGGAGGTTCCGGTCGAGAAGCTCAACCGCCTGACGCGCGGCAACCACCAGGGCGTCGTGGCGCAGACCGCGGCCATCGAGTATGTGCAGCTGACCGACATTCTGGAACGCGTGCCCGAAGACGAGACGCCGCTCGTGGTGTTGTTCGACGGGGTGACCGACGTGCGGAATTTCGGGGCCATCGCCCGCTCGGCCGAGTGTGCCGGGGCGCACGGGCTGATCACGCCGCTGAAGAACTCGGCGCCCGTGAACGCCGAGGCGATCCGCTCGTCGGCCGGTGCGCTGACGACGATTCCGGTGTGCCGCGTCGGTTCGGTCCGCAATACGCTCAAGGCATTGCAGGCGGAGGGCTTTCAGGTCGTGGCCGCCACGGAGAAGAGCCGCAAACTGCTCTACGATGCCGATTTCCGCCGTCCTACGGTGATCGTGATGGGCGCCGAGGATACGGGTATCTCGAAAGAGGTGCTCAAACTCTGTGACGAGCAGCTGGCCATTCCGCTGATCGGCCACATCGAGTCGCTCAACGTCTCGGCCGCGGCGGCCGTGATGCTGTTCGAGGTCGTGCGCCAGCGCATCGGGCCGGAGAACTGAAAGGAGGAGACGGAGTCCCGTCATTGCGAGGAGCGCAGCGACGCGGCAATCCTTGCGGCGTTACGACACTCTCCGCAGATGGCCGCGGCATCTGACGACGCCTCGCCATGACGAACGAATATGCAAAGCCGATAATCAAAATCATAATTCTGTGAAAGCCAAACTCGAATACTGCCTGCGCTGGCTCCGCGAAGGGGCCGTGCGGGTCGTGCGGTCGTACCCGGTCGAAACGCTCCTGGCGCTCTACGCCTGCATCCGGTGCCTGCTCACCTACGAACTTGACTGGAGCGAGGAGGAATTGTTTAATAGACTCGGTCTCGTGCCGCTGTTCTTCGCCCTGGCGCTTGCCGTCAACAACCTGGCGGGGCGCGGACCGTGGCGGAAAGTCTATTGGGTCGTGTGGGCGCCGATCGTGCCGCTGACGCTTTGGAGCGGTCTCGGCGACTGGATCGAAAGCGCGTCTTTCCGCATTTCGCTCGGCATACTGGCGCCGCTGCTGTTGCTGTTGAGCCTGCGGGCCGTGCGCAACGACCGGTTCGTCAACGGCGCGCTCGTCTGGCTGCGCTCGGGTGCGCTGGCCCTGCTGTTCGCCAATGTCGCGCTGGGGCTGTTCTATGCGATACTCTATTCGGCGACCTATATCTTCGGCCTCGACGGAGCGTGGATCGAACACGTCGCGGTGTGGGCCGTGACGATCTGCGAGACGCTGGCCGTGCCGCTGCTGTTCCTGATGATGGCCGACCGCTGGCGGGACGCCGAACTGCGCGGCAGCCGCATCCTCGAAATGCTGCTGAACTACATCGTGACCCCCGCGCTGCTGATCTACGCCGCAATCCTCTACCTCTACATGGCCAAAATCCTCGTCACGTGGACGCTGCCCGAGGGCGGCGTGGCCTATCTGGTCTTCGGGTTCACGATGACGGCGCTGGCCGTGAAGGCGCTGGGGCGGCTGCTTGAAAAACGGATTTACGACTGGTTTTTCGACCGTTTCAGCCTTGTGTCGCTGCCCGTGCTGACGCTGTTCTGGATCGGCGTGGTACGCCGCACGAACGAATACGGCCTGACCGAACCGCGCGTCTACCTCGTGGTGTGCGGCGGTCTGATGACCCTCTGCGTGCTGTTGTTCCTTTCGCAGCGTACGGGCCGTTACCTGTGGGTGTGTCTTGCGGCATGGGTGAGCTTCGCCGCGCTGGCTTACGTTCCCTTCCTCGAGCCGGAGCGTATCGCCGTGCAGTCGCAGACGCAGCGCGCGGAGCGGGTGGCGGAGCGGCTCGGACGCCTCGGCGGGGACGGACGGCTGCTGCTGACGCCGATGCCGCTGGCCGATACCGTTTATAAGAAGGAGTACCGGAAACTCTACGAGTCGCTCGACTATATCCGCCGCGACAGCGCGGCTTTCGCCCGTTTCGGCGTGAAGGACCTCGACGATCTGGCCGCGATTTTCCCCGAAGCGATGCGCGATTACGTGAGGTGGGGCTATGATTGGAGCTGTGTCGATACATGTGTCGATACCAATATTATTGAACTGGAGGCGCCCGTTAATGTCCGGTTCGAGGTAAATGCGGAATATCCGCATTATTATACGAATCTCCGGAACTGGTACAACGATCATAGTTATGATGTCAGCAACGATACGCTTCGTCTGTTTTTGGGGGAGGAGTGTGCCGTGTACCGGATTTCCTGTCGGGATTTGCTGGAACGCCAGCTGGAAAGGAGTGGATTCGATCCGGCCGAAGCGTGCGAGCCTGCGCCGGAGCAGTTGCTGCGGCTGTTGGATTACCGCGATGACCGTTGCCGGATTCTGTTCGAAAATATTAAGTTGGAACGTACGGATTCTGCCGTTGTAATACAGGGAATGGCGATCAATGCTGTGCTGATGCGATGACCTCCCTCTATGTGCATCCCCGGCTGGGCGAGGTGACCCTCTCGCAGACCGTGCGCGCCCGCCGCATTTCGATTTCGGTGCGCGCCACGGGCGCCGTGCGGCTTTCGTTCCCCTGCGGGGTGCCGCAAAAACGGGCTTTGGATTTTCTGGAGCAAAAAGCGGAATGGATCGGGGCGGCGCGCGAACGGCTCGCCCGCAAGCGGGCATCCCTGCCTCCGCAGTTGCCGCCCGAGGAGCGGAAAGCCCGTATCGAGGAGCTGCGCCGTGCGGCGAAAGCCGACCTGCCGGGCCGCATCGGGCGGCTGTCGGAGGCGACGGGCCTGAAGTGCGAAAAACTTTCGATCCGCGCCTCGCGCACGAAGTGGGGGAGTTGCTCGGGGCGCAACCACATCTCGTTGAGCCTCTTTCTGATGACTCTTCCGGAGCACCTGCGCGACTATGTGATCGTCCACGAACTCTGCCACACGGTTCACCACGACCATTCGCCCCGTTTCCATGCCTTGGTCGACCGTCTGGTCGGAGGGCGTGAAAAAGCCCTTAACCGGGAGTTAAGGGCTTTCACGATTCGTTAGCGGGAATTTTCTATCGGGAGAGAGCCTGTTTCTCGCGTTTCCAGGTTGTGGCACAGAATGCCGTGGCAAGCAGGCTGGCGACAATGAACATCCAGAAGGTGGCGTTCCATCCCAGCGAGTTGTCGTTGGCGACCGAACCCATGACGATTTTCGCCAGCACGGCGTCGCCGAACAGGTAGCCGAACAACCCGACGAATCCTGCGGCCGTTCCGGCTGCATTCTTCGGCACGAGGTTCAGCGCCTGAATGCCGATCAGCGCCACGGGACCGTAGATGCAGAACCCGATTTCGCAGAGCGCCGTGTAGACGACCGTGCGGCCGATGGCGGCAGGGTCGCCGCCGAAGATTTCAGCCAGCGACTGGGCAATGGGAGCGGCTTTCCAATAGACCAGAATGCCGATTAGCACCAACACCATGTAGATCACGTTGGCCGGGGCGCAGCGTCCCTTGAAGAATTTGGCCGAGATCCATCCGCAGATGATCGTTCCGGGGACGCCCGCGTAGTTGTGCAGCGAGAAGGCCAGGTTGCTCTGCGAGGCATCCATGATATTCATCTCCTGCAGGTAGACCGGCGCCCAGTCGCTGATGCCGTAACGCACCAGATAGACGAAAGCGTTGGCCAGGGCGATGAGCCAGAGAATCTTGTTCTTGAAAATGTAGTCGACGAAGAGTTTTTTGAAGGGGATTTTCTGTTCTTCTCCCTTGGCGGCCTTTACCGCCGAGTAATCGTTGCGGTATTCGTCGATGGGAGGCAGCCCGCAGGCCTGGGGCGTGTCGCGCAGCGCCCACCAGCAGAAAACGGCCAGAAGAAGCGCCACGCAACTCGGGAAGATGAAGGCTGCACGCCACGTGTCGCCCCATCCCAGCGTGGCGAAGATGGCGATTCCGGCGGTTACGAGCAGTCCCAGCGAGCCGCTGCCGATCGTGTGCGACGTATTCCATACCGACATTTTGAAACTGCGTTCGTTCTGGGAGAACCAGTGGGCCATGATACGCCCGCAGGGAGGCCATCCCATGCCCGAAAGCCAGCCCACCAGCAGCATCAGACCGAAGATAATGCCTACGTTGATGCCGGGATTTGTGTGGCTGTAAGGGATCAGTCCCGTGCAAATCATCAGCAACGATGAGAGAATAAGTCCTACGACAAGGAATTTGCGTGCGTCGGAACGGTCGGAAAGGCTGCCCATGATGAACTTGCTGAAGGCATAGGCGATCGAGATCGCCGAACCCGCGAGTCCTACGCTGGCCTTGTCGAGGAGTCCCGACTCGATCATGCCTGGCGCTGCGAGCGAAAGATTCTTGCGCACCAGATAGTAGGCTGCGTATCCCAGAAACGCACCCAAAAATACGCGCAGACGCATCTGCGCGTATTTGGCCGGGATTTTGTCCTGGGAGAGCCTCGGTTTGGGAGCCGGAGGATTAAAAAAATTGAACATTTTAAGCTTGGGTTAAAGTCCGTTTAAGCTTCAAAGATATAATTTTTCGCCATCTTCGTGAAACTTTCGACCTGCGCATCGATCCATGCCTGGTCGCGGCCCAGTTCGCGGGCCATCGTTTCGGCGACCTTCGGAGCGGCGGCCATCGCCTCGCGGGCGTCGACGAACAGCAGCCGCACGCGGCGCGCCAGTACGTCCTCGACCGTGAGGGCCATCTCCTCGCGCACGGCCCAAACCACCTCGGCAAGCGTGTAGCCGAACTTCGGAGAGAGCTTTTCGCCCAGCGCCGGGTTTTCCTTGATCAGATTCAGGATCTTCGGCTCGTCCGAACCGTAAACGTACATATGGTCGGCGAGGTTGGGATTCTTGCGGTAGCCGTGGATGTGGAATTTCTTGGTCACGCACTTGCGCCGGGGAAGTCCCGCTACTTCGATGGCCTTGTCCACCGTGTCCTCGGCCATCAGGCGGTAGGAGGTCCACTTGCCGCCGGTGATCGTCACCAGACCGTTGTCCGAGGTGATGACCTTGTGGCTGCGCGAAATCTCCTTCGTGTTCTTGCCCTCCTTCTTGGGCGCCGCCAGCGGACGCTGGCCCGCGAAGACCGAAAGAATATCCTTGTAGGTCGGAGCCGGGTTCATGTAGAGTCCCGCCGTGCCGAGGATGAAGTCGATCTCCTCCTTGAGCGGGCGCGGGTCTTCCTCGGCCTTGGGGCGTACGATGTCCGTGGTGCCGACGACGACTTTGTCGTGCCAAGGCACGGCGAACAGCACGCGGCCGTCCGAGGTCTTGGGAACCATGATTGCGTAGTCGCTCTGCAGGAACTTCATGTCGAGCACGATATGCACGCCCTGACTCGGCGTCACCATTCTGCGGTGCGTCGGGCTGTCCATGTGCATGATGTCGTCCACGAAGCAGCCGGCGGCGTTTACGACGCTGCGCGCTTTGAGCGTGTGCTCCTCGCCGGTGAGGTTGTCCACGAACTTCACGCCTGCGGCGCGGCCCGCCGCGTCATGCACGATGCCCGTGACGGTAGTCTGATTGACGACCGTGCCGCCGTTTTCGACGCAGGTCTGCGCGAGGTTCACGGCCATACGCGAGTCGTCGAACTGTCCGTCGTGGTACACCACGCCGCCTTTCAGACCCTTCTCGACCGAAGTCGGAATGTATTTCATTACCTTTTTCGCCGAAATGTATTTCGAACGTCCGTAGCCGAAACCGAACGAAAGCATGTCGTAGAAGGTCAGACCGCAGAAATAAAGAAAATTATCCCAATACCTGTAGTTCGAGATCACGAAGGCTTGGTCTTTCACCAGATGGGGGGCGTTCGCCTTCATGCGGCCGCGTTCGCGCAGCGCTTCGAGCACCAGCATGACGTCGCCCTTCTGCAGGTAGCGCACGCCGCCGTGTACGAGCTTGGTACTGCGGCTCGAAGTGCATTTCGCAAAGTCGGTTTTTTCGAGCAGCGCCACGCTCATGCCGCGCGTCGCGGCATCGACGGCGACGCCGAGACCCGTTGCGCCTCCGCCGACCACGACGATATCCCAAACTTTGTCTTTTTCGGATAGTTTTTTGATTTGTGCAAGTCTTTCCATAGTTAGTGAATTTCGTTTCGCAACAAAATTACATATGATTTTTTGTATTTCAAAATAAAATATGTTTTATTTCATAATATTCCGTTTCGATATGCTTCCTTTGCGCAAGAATGGTTATTTCTTCTGCCCGTTTCGGCGGATTTCGAATTATTTTTCTTATCTTGCATTACGAAACGATTAAACTTTACTCACATGAACAAATCCGGCGAAGAGACTATTTTGAGCCTTCCGGAACGTCATAACCGGATTCTTGCGCTGCTTCAGCAGAACGGCTCCATCTCCGTGGCCCAGCTGGCCGAACTGTTCAAGGTTTCGGAGGTCACCATCCGCAAAGACCTCTCCTATCTCGAACAACAGAAAAAATTGTACCGAACTCACGGCAGCGCGATTCTGATCAGTCCCTATATCAGCGACCGCCATGTCAATGAGAAGGAAAAAAAGAACGTCGCGGAGAAGCGGGCCATCGGCGCCAAGGCCGCCAGCCTGATCGCGCAGGACGATTCGATCATCATCGCGTCGGGAACCACCATGGCGTTTCTGGCGCGTGAAATAAAGCCCGTAGGCCACCTGACCGTCATTACGGCGGCGGTGCCCGTGACTTCGATCCTTTCGCAGGACGCCAACATCGACGTGATTCAGCTCGGCGGCATCACCCGCAGCAGTTCGGTGTCGGTCGTAGGGCCTTTCGCCGAACAGATGCTCCGCCACTTCAATTGCAGCAAGCTGTTCGTGGGCGTGGACGGCATCGATCTGGAATTCGGACTCACGACGACCAACATGCTCGAAGCGACGCTGAACGGTGCGATGATGAACGCCGCCCAGAAAGTGATCGTGCTGGCCGACAGTTCGAAGTTCGGCCGTCGCGGCTTCAGCAAGATCTGCGATCTGGAGGCTGTAGACCGCATCATCACCGACAGCGGCATTCAGCCCCTTTACCTCGAACGGCTCCGCGAGCGCGGAATCGAGGTGATCGTGGTCGATGCGTGACGAGCCTTTCGGCAACTTTTCCATGATCGTATGATTCGTTAAAACAAAAAACAACCGTGATTTTCACGGTTGTTTTTTGTTGTGTTTGAAGAACGCTTGATGGAGTTTCAGGAGATAAGGTGCATATATTCGGCGATTCGGCATGCTTCGATCGAAGTGTCGGCCTTCAGCTTGCTCAGGATATTCTGGCGGTGGCGGTTGACGGTATGGATGCTGATGGAGAGCAGTATGGCTATCTCTTTGCTCATTTTGCCGGCACTGATTAATTGCAGGACCTCCTTCTCCCGGTCCGACAGCAGGTTGTCGGACCGGCGTGTTTCGGGTGATATTATTTCGCCCGTGGCAGAATTGACGAACGTGTAATCCGGCTGAACCGTGCAGACCGAGTCGTAGAGACAGAGCGCCATGCGCAGGCTGCCGTTCGGGGTGCTGCCGATGTAGAACATGCGGTGGCGGATCGGGACGTAGATGTCTGTTGCATCACGCATGCGAATTTGCCCGGAGACATAGTAGTTGACTCGCTCCGCAATCGGGATTTCTTGCAGGAATCCGAAAAAGCGGAGTTCCTGCGTGTGTTTTTCCAGCAGGTCGTCGGGATGTATTCGGTCGAAGATTTTTTCTTCCCAGATCGAAGCAATCGTTTCTTCGGTAGTGTGTTCGGCTAGCCCCAGCCGGACCGCGGTTCTGCCGTTGTAAATACGGCTCGTATTCGATTGCAGGTCACTCAACACGGCCAATGCGTTTTCCGTCCGCACGTATGCAAGTGCCGTCTGCCTGCACTCCTCCCATAGGAGGGCTTCGGAGTGTTCGTCGTCGAAATTCTGACGTAGCAGTTTTTCGTTCAGTGTGCTTACGATATTCATAGTTTGGGAATGGTTACTAATCAGTATTGCTCCGGTCGTTGGGATGCCGTACCTTTGCAAAGGTAATTTAATCATCAAAAAATCCGAACATATGAGGAAAATACTTTTGGCTTGCTTGGCTTTGGCGGTTGCAGAAGTCACATGCGCCCAGAGTCTTGAAAAGATTCAATGGTTCAACGAGCCGGAACGGTGGACGGCCGAGGACGGAATTCTTACGATGCAGGTTCCGCCGCATTGCGACTACTGGCGGGTTTCACATTACGGTTTCACGGTTGACGACGCTCCGTTCTGTTATGCGACCTACGGCGGGGAGTTCGAAGCGAAAGTGAAAGTGACGGGTGATTACAAAACCCGTTTCGATCAAGCGGGACTGATGCTGCGCATCGATGCCGGGAATTATATTAAGGCGGGCGTCGAATTCGTTGACGGAAAATTCAACCTCAGTACTGTCGTGACTCATGGAACCAGCGATTGGAGCATCATTCCGCAGGATGGAGCGGTTCCGTTTGTGTGGATCAAGGCCGTACGGCGGCTCGATGCCGTGGAGATATTCTATTCGTTCGACGATAAGGAGTATGTGATGATGCGAAATGCATGGCTGCAGGACAACACCCCGGTTATGGTGGGGCTTATGGCTGCCAGTCCCGATGGAGAGGGATTCGAAGCGAAGTTCGAAAACTTTTCTGTAAAACATCTGCCCGATATGCGGCGAATGGAATGGTTGAAGCGGAATGCCGAATAAGGCGGACGGGCTGGAAGTTGGCTCGTAAAACAGGAGCGGTCCGGTTTTCCCGGACCGCTCCTGTTATATATAAGGCCACAATTGTTATTTCAGCAGCGCCTGCAGGCGTTCGGGATAGTCGGTGGTGATGTAGTCCACGCCGAGGTCGATGAAGTAGCGCATGTCCTCCTCCGTGTCCACAGTCCAGACATTGACTTCGAGGCCCTCTTTGTGGGCCTGCTCCACCCACTTGGGATTTTTGCGGAGCACGCTCATCGAGTAGTCGATACCGGTCAGGCCGAGTTTTTTGATGCTGCGGGGAGCCAGATCGCCGTTGAGGTAGAAGATGCGGCCGTCGGGCATCAGCTTCTTGAACGCAAGACAGGCATTGATTGAGAAGGCGATGATGTCCGTGCGGTCGAGCAGGTTGTATTTGCGCAGGGCCTTGACGATCTTTTCGGCTGCGAGATCCTCGCGCTTGAGGTCCGAAAGCGACTTCATTTCGAGGATCAGGCGCGTATTGGGCTTGGTGGCTACCAAACGCAGGTAGGCGTCGAGCGTCGGAATGTTCTCGCCGTTGGGGAGCACGATCGAGGTGATCTCCTTGAGCGTCGATTTCTCCATATTGATGTCGGTGCCTTTGTAGACGCGGTCGTGGTTGACGATCAGCTTGTCGTCGGCCGTGAGCCATATGTCGATTTCCGAGCCGAAAACGCCGACCGAATCGGCCTTCGTGAACGAAGCCAGTGAGTTCTGGGCCGAATTGGGGGCGGTCCAGTAGCCGCGGTGCGAAATTACTTTGGGTTGTGCGGCGACCGCGGCGCTTCCGGTGAGGAGCATGGCGGCAGCAAGGATGAGTTTTTTTGTCATATCGTTTGAAATGTTGGTTGAGTGCTTATAAAACGAAACTTTTACAAAGTTAGAAAACATTTCCGGAATAACAAGCTGAAAGCCCTGCAAAGCGTAATTTTTCGCAATGATCGGCCGCTTTGGTCTCTTTCGGTGCGTTTTGAAACGAAAGTGAAAATGACGAATAGATGGATTTTTCGGCCGGAAAATGCTGGGAATTCAGGATTTTTTTCTATCTTCGTATGATGCAGAGACGATTTATTAACTTAAAAAACTTCAATAACCAATGAACGAAAAAGTCAGTAAGAAGTTCGGAGAGCTTTACGGCTCCGGAGCTATTCTCTTCGCTTCGCCGGGTCGTATCAACCTGATCGGCGAACACACGGATTACAACGGGGGCTTCGTTTTCCCCGGCGCCGTCGATAAGGGTATCGTCGCGGCCATCAAGCTCAACGGCACGGACAAGGTACGCGCCTATGCGCTGGACCTCGGCGAAAGTGCGGAGTTCGGACTGAACGAGGCGGACAAACCCGCCCAGAGCTGGGCCTGCTATATCTTCGGCGTCTGCCGCGAGATTCAGAAGCGCGGCGGCAAGATCGGCGGCTTCGACACGGTATTCGCAGGAGACGTTCCGCTGGGTGCCGGCATGTCTTCGTCGGCGGCGCTCGAATCGACTTACGCTTTTGCGCTGAACGATCTCTACAGCTGCGGAATCGACAAATTCGAGCTGGCGAAGATCGGTCAGTCCACCGAACACAATTACTGCGGCGTGAACTGCGGTATCATGGACCAGTTCGCTTCGGTGTTCGGCAAGAAGGGCAACCTGATCCGTCTGGACTGCCGCTCGCTGGAATATGCCTATTTCCCGTTCGATCCGAAAGGCTACAAACTCGTCCTGCTCGATTCGCGCGTGAAGCACGAGCTGGTGGGGTCGCCCTACAACGACCGCCGCGCGTCGTGCGAGCGCGTCGCCAAGATGCTCGGACTGGAGTTCCTGCGCGGTGCTACGATGGAGCAGCTCGACGCCATTAAGGATAAGATTTCCGAAGAGGATTACAAGCGCGCCCGTTATGTGATCGGCGAGGAGAAGCGCGTGCTCGACGTTTGCGAAGCGCTCGAAAAGGGCGATTACGAAACCGTCGGCAAACGCATGTACGAAACCCACTGGGGCATGTCGAAGGACTACGAAGTGTCGTGCGAGGAGCTGGACTTCTTGGCGGAGGACGCCGAGGCGTGCGGCGTCACGAGTTCGCGTA
>OJUG01003020.1_pt1 | contig 16142 bp, 22 predicted proteins | sample 1599841 | NCBI WGS metagenome assembly OJUG01 (sample SAMN04168659, study PRJEB22393) | human gut metagenome | biome: human gut microbiome; feature: stool | host: Homo sapiens | collected 2014-05-12 | reverse complement strand
TCAGATGCTCTTTCGATCTCGATCTTGGAAACACCTGCACTGTATAATTTCTTTTTCAGAAATGTTCTGATCTTGTTATCTTCTACCAGGTTATCTGCAAAGTCTTTTTCTGCGTACCATCTAGAATCCCATTCTTTGATAACGCCGACTCTTAAACCATGAGGATTAACTTTCTGTCCCATTGTAAACCTCCTTATCTTTCATCCAGAACAACAGTAATATGGCACTGTCTCTTTTCGATTCTGTAAGCACGGCCCTGTGCTCTAGGCTGTATTCTCTTCATTGTAGGTCCTTTATCTGCGTAACACTCTGCTACATAAAGGTTCTCTCTATTCATGCCATTATTGTTCTCTGCGTTTGCAATGGCAGATTTTAATAACTTTCCAATGATTTCTGAAGCATATCTTGGATTATATTCTAAAATTCCTAAAGCTGTTTCAACATCTTTACCTCTGATGGCATCAAGTACGAAACATGCTTTTGTTACAGAACATCTAGCGTAAGAAAGCTTAGCAGATGGTCTGTTATCTTTATTTGCATTTCTCTCTCTTTTAATCTGGGATCTATGTCCTTTTGCCATGGATGAACCCTCCTTTCAGGCTGTTATCTATCTAACTTTACTCTTCTTTTCGTCTTTTCCATGTCCTCTGTATGTTCTGGTTGCAACGAATTCTCCTAATTTATGTCCAACCATATCTTCTGTAACATATACAGGTACATGTTTTCTTCCATCATGAACTGCGAAGGTATGACCTACGAAGGATGGGAAGATAGTAGAACGGCGGGACCATGTCTTAATAACACTCTTGTCGCCGGACTGATTCATCGCATCTACTTTTTTTAATAAACTTGCATCAGCAAATGGTCCTTTTTTTAATGAACGAGCCATGAGTTACCTCCTTAATTATTTAACGTTCTTTCCGTCTCTTGTTCTTACGATCAATTTGTTAGAATGTTTGTTTTTCTTTCTGGTCTTTAAGCCGAGTGCCGGTTTACCCCATGGAGTACATGGACCTGGACGACCGATACTAGCCTTACCTTCTCCACCACCGTGTGGATGATCGTTAGGGTTCATAACAGAACCACGAACTGTAGGACGGATTCCCATGTGACGTTTACGTCCTGCTTTACCAATGTTGATAAGGTCATGTTCGATGTTTCCAACCTGACCGATTGTAGCACGACAGTTTAAAGGAACCATTCTCATTTCTCCGGATGGAAGTCTTAATGTTGCATATTTTCCTTCCTTAGCCATAAGCTGTGCGGAGTTACCAGCGGAACGAACTAACTGAGCTCCTTTTCCAGGATGCATCTCAATGTTGTGAATTTCTGTACCAACTGGGATATTCTCAAGTGGAAGGCAGTTTCCAATATGAATTTCAGCATCTGGACCGTTCATGATTGTTGTGCCAACCTCTAATTTATTAGGTGCAATAATGTAGGACTTCTGTCCATCTACGTAACAGATTAAAGCAATGTTTGCTGTTCTGTTTGGATCGTATTCGATAGCAACAACTTTTGCTGGAATACCATCTTTATTTCTCTTGAAATCGATTAATCTATATTTCTTCTTAGCACCGCCGCCACGATGTCTAACTGTGATTTTACCCTGGTTGTTACGGCCGGAATTTTTCTTTAAAGAATAAGTGAGAGATTTCTCAGGACTTTTCTTTGTGATCTCTGAAAAATCAGATCCGGTCATATGTCTTCTGGAAGGTGTATATGGGTTATAAGTTTTGATTCCCATTACTTTCACTCCTTTCGTTTCCGAATATTTGATATCACGCTTTTATGCGTATAATTTCCTGTTATCTTTAAATCTTACAGACCTTCAAAAATCTGAATATCTGCACTATCCTGTGTTAACTGAACAATGGCTTTTTTCTTAGCAGCAGTTCTTCCGTAAACCATGCCTCTTCTTTTCTTTTTACCATTTAAGTTCATTGTGTTAACTTTAGCAACTTTAGCACCCTCGAACATTCTCTCAACTGCTTCTTTAACCTGAGTCTTAGTTGCATCTGGATTTACGTAAAATGTGTATTTCTTTTCGCCCATAGCAGTCATACTTTTTTCAGTAACGACTGGCTTTAAGATGACGTCATAATATTTTAAATCTGCCATTATGCGTATACCTCCTCGATTGCTGCAACTGCCTCGCTTGTAACAACAACTGTATCGTATTTAAGAATATCAAATACGTTGATTGTATTTGTTAAAGCAGTTTTCACTGTAGGGATGTTCTTAGCTGACTTAACTGTATTTGCATTGTTTTCATTTAATACTACTAATGCTTTTTCAGCCTTTAAGTTTGCCATAACCTTTGCAAATTCCTTTGTCTTAGGAGCGTCAAACTTTAATTCATCAACTACGATTAACTTTCCTTCGTTAACTCTTGATGTCAATGCTGACTTAAGAGCTAATCTTTTTTCTTTTTTATTCATTTTGAATGAATAATCTCTTGGTGTTGGAGCAAATACAACTCCGCCGCCTGTCCACTGTGGAGATCTTGTTGAACCCTGTCTTGCATGACCTGTTCCTTTCTGTCTCCATGGTTTTCTACCGCCACCGCTAACTTCTGAACGAGTTTTAGCTTTCTGTGTACCCTGACGGTTATTTGCGAGCTGGCTAACTACAGCCTGGTGAACTAAGTTTTCATTTACTTCCACACCAAATACTGCATCGCTAAGTTCGATTGTTCCAACTTCGCTTCCTTCCATATTTAAAACAGATACTTTTGCCATCTGTGCGTTCCTCCTTTCAAATACTACTTACCGGCTTTAACAGATTCTTTAATTGTTACTAAAGCTTTCTTAGGTCCCGGTACAGCACCTTTAACTAAGAGTAAATTCTTTTCTGCGTCAACTCTAACGATTTCAAGGTTCTGAGTTGTAACCTTCTTGCCACCCATGTGACCAGGCATTCTCTTTCCTTTGAATACTTTACTAGGTGATGAACAAGCGCCGTTTGAACCTGCATGTCTGTGGTATTTTGAACCATGAGCCATAGGTCCTCTTGACTGTCCGTGTCTCTTAATTGCGCCCTGGAAACCTTTTCCCTTTGCAATTGCAGTAGCATCAATCTTATCTCCAGCTTCAAATACATCAGCTTTGATTTCATCTTTTACTGCATACTCACCTTCGAGTTTAAATTCTCTTACATATCTCTTGTAAGATACGCCTGCCTTGTCAAACATTCCCTTAACTGGTTTGTTTACAAGTTTTTCTCTGATATCTTCGAAACCAACCTGTACTGCTGCGTAACCATCGTTCTCAACTGTCTTAACCTGTGTTACTACACAAGGACCAGCCTGAAGAACTGTTACAGGTACTAATTCGCCAGCTTCGTTGAAAATCTGAGTCATTCCAACTTTTCTTGCTAAAATAGCTTTCTTCATTATAATTACCTCCTGTTTAATCTACAGCGGATCGCATTGCCGCGATCATCCTAGAACAGTTTTGTAATCAATCTGCGATTAACTACATATATAAAACCTTCAAGGATAATTTCTCACTATTTGTTTTTCATCTTAATATCGATGTACACACCTGCTGGCATTTCAAGCTTTGATAAAGCTTCTACTGCCTTCTGGTTTGGAGCAATGATATCGATGAGTCTCTTATGAGTTCTCTGTTCAAACTGCTCTCTTGAATCTTTGTACTTATGAACAGCTCTAAGAATAGTAATAACTTCTTTCTTAGTTGGAAGTGGTACAGGACCACTAACTTCTGCTCCTGTTCTCTTTGCAGTTTCAACAATTTTTTTAGCTGACTGATCTACTAATGTGTGATCGTAAGCTTTAAGTGTAATTCTCATTACTTGTGCCATAAAAAAAGCCGCCTCCTTTTCGTACTATTTAGCACGACAAGCGGTGACCGTACAACTTTTCCGTGTGTGTCATAAACATTTACAACTTACATCACGGCGTTTCCACTCCCTGGTGGACTAATTTTTGTACAGTGACTTGTCGCCAGTTTCCTAACTTGACATTCGCTCCACGGAAAACCTACTTACGTAGCAACCTCACGCTTCAACGCTATCATGTCACAGCACGAGTTATCATAACATAACTCTTTTACAAATGCAACACTTTTTTTCAAAAAGTTCTAAGTCGTGCAAACCAATAAAATAGAAGGCTGAGGATTGTGCTTGCACAAATCCCAGACTTCTATTTTATTGGTTTATAGGACGCAGTCCGTGACCGAGATGCAATATGCGAAGCATATGGAATCGAGGTGCACGACTTTGAACCTCTTCCGGTTTCTACTTATTAATAGGATAATAATCAAAAATTCCCTGTATAGCATCTGTTATGTTTATTATATCACTATATCCTATTAGTGATATGATTTTATATCCACGATAATTCAAATCTATTAACTTCATTTGTTCACACATTACTTTTCCCACAACTTCATCGGTTTTAATATCTATATGCAAAGGATCCCTTGGTGCTTCTTTGCATATAGGACAAACAATTGCCTGTTCTGTTTTATTAAAGTAATTCTTACTAACCACTAATACAGGTTCTGAAATTTTTTCTACCTGCAATATATCTCCCTGTTCAAATTTCAGCACTTACCATTTCTCCCTTCCAACTGCTTCACCCCATTGAAACTCTTCATATGGACCCATCTTTCCGCCAAACTCTTCAACCCTTTCCTCTAATGTCTTATGTTTAAAACTTTTAGACAAAATAATATCTCCGTTTTCAACCTTTATCTCCAAAACATCGTTTATATGAGCTCCAATTTTTTCAAGTAATTCTTTAGGTAATCTTATACCCTGACTATTTCCCCATGTTTTAACTTGAGTTTTCATGACAAACACCTCCAAGAATGTATATCCCAAGTATATACATTCTTGGAGGTGTTTGCAATATATTTAAATATCTTTTTTCAAGTCAATTCAGGAAAAATTTCTCAAAAGACCAGTGCTATACTTGAATCATCAAATAACAAATCTCAAAGGAGGAAATTTATATGGAAAATTTTGAAAAGGGGAAAATTTTGAAAAACAACACATTTAAATTTTTGTGTATGTTGGCAATTGTATTGGCTGGCATATATATAGGAAGTATTCAGACATATGCTGTCGACAACACATCAATGGATACAGCCAAGTCTATAAATACTGACGGAACTGTTTATTCAGGATCTACCACAATTCAATTTGAGGATCAATATTTCAAATTTACATTACCAAAATCCGGGCGTATAAAATTAAATTATAAGGCATATTACACTTCTGGCAGAGTATACTCCACACCTGGTATAACTTTATATGATGAAGATGGCGAAGAATTAAAGCATAGTTATGGTAACGATGTTGACAGTGTGCTCAATTTTTTCAGTTATAACAAAAATTTTGATTTAACTAAGGGTACATACTACTTTGTTGTTAGCACCAGTTTATATACCGGTTGTTCTTTTGATTTTTCAATTAACTTCCAATCTTCAAATGAATCTTTTTCAGAAACAAACGGTGGAATTAACAACACGTTATTGACAGCCAGTAAAATATCTCTTGGAAAGAACTACAAAAGTCATATTGCATTAAACGATACTAAAGATTTTTATAAATTTACACTGAATTCAAACTGCAAATTAAAGATTAATCTTAAAACTCATTTCAATAGGCCACGTTACTATATATACGATAGTAATGGTTACGAAATATATGGCAAAGTTGATAATTTTTGGAATGAAAGTTCTCAGATTTTCAATACCACTATCTATTTAAATTTAAATAAAGGAACTTACTATTTAGGCATATTTGCAGTAGGTGATTACAGATTAGAATCAGAAGACACCGGAAACTATGACCTCACTCTTAATATGAGTGCCAAGTATCTATCGCTTAATAAATCCGAAGTATATATGGACAAATTTAAAACCTATACATTAAAGTCAACTGTAACACCTGCCACAAAAGAAACTGTCAAATGGACAAGTAGTAATAATAAAGTTGCAACCGTTAATTCCAAAGGAGTTGTATACGGAAAGAAACCAGGTTATACATATATAAAAGCTGTTGTTGGAAATAATGTATATGCATACTGTACTGTTTATGTAAAACCAGGTACAACAAAAATTACTAAAGTAAAATCAAAAGCTAAAGTCGAAGATAACCGTAGAACCATTTTAATATATTGGAAAAAATTAAGTGACATTGACGGATACAAAATATACTGTTCAAATTCACGCTACGGCAAATATAAACTTGCTGATTATCCATATAATGCTTCAACAAAAAGTACATATTTCTATTTGAAGCGTCATAAAACATACTATTTTAAGATACGCACCTTCAAATATGTCAATTCCAAAACTATTTACGGAAACTACAGTAGTGTACGAAAGATTAGGGTAAAATAACATACTATAAAGGAGGAATTTTAATATGAATCAATTTTCAAGAAATAGTGCTCTTACAATTTTATGTATATTGACAATTATACTTGCCAGTATATTCAACATAAACATTACTACAAATGCAGATGCCAATGCATCTCCTGAAACAGCACAGTATATAGCTACTAACGGAATAAACTACTCCGGTAACATTACTAACACTGAAAATAAAATTTATTATAAATTTATATTAAATTCAAATTCCAGATTAAGAATCAATTTTAAAGCTTATTTTGATTTATCATGCTATTATGTTTACGATGCAGATTATCATCTGGTATATAGCCAAACTTATAATGACTGCAATCGAAATACACAACTTTACAATGATACTTCATATGTGGATTTAAATCGTGGAACTTATTACTTTTGTGTAGCAAATGGTTCTTCCCAAATGGGCAAATATGAATTTTCTTTAAATATAAGTGCTAAAACTCTATCATTGAACAAAAGCGAAATTTATATGTACAAAAACAAATCCTACACATTAAAGCCAACTACTACACCTGCCACAAAAGAAAAAATAAAATGGACAAGTAGTGATAATAGCGTAGCAACTGTGAATTCCAAAGGCGTTGTATATAGTAAAAGAGCCGGTTCTACTGTAATTAAAGCCGTTGTGGGAAATAAAGTAACTGCAACATGTACTGTCTATATAAAACCGGACACCTGCAAAATTCTCAAAATAAAATCCGGTGCTCTGGTAAATAAACGTCGCAGAACTGTTGTAGTATATTGGCAAAAACTCAGTGATATCAGTGGCTATAATGTGTATTATTCCACTTCGCGCTATGGTAAATACAAAAAGGCCGACTATTATTTTTTAATAGACACATGGAATCATCGCGATTATAAACTAAAACGCCATAAAACTTACTACTTCAAAATGCGTGCTTTTAAATACGAAGGGCGAAAAACTCTTTATGGCAACTACAGTAGCGTAAAAAAAATCCGCGTAAAATAATTTTCATTTTCAAAGAGATATGGCAAACGTCATATCTCTTTTCCTTTTTGTCCTTACTATTTTCAATCAAAAAGATGGACTAATATTTTTATCGATAATAATCCATCTTTTTAAATGTTAGTTATATTATTTTAATCCTGCTTTTTGTTTTATCATTGAAATCAATGTTTCTACATCTTTTATATCAATAGTATACTGTTCTGTAACTGTATTGATAACAAGTCTATTCATAATTCCTTTTTTCTCCATGTAAACAGATTTAACATCTTTATAATCTACTTCTGCAAATTTTGTTGTACTTGCAGACAACGTAACTTGGAAACATTTAATGGTCATTTTTTCCATTCCAATTTCAATACAATTTCCCATTTTTTTGAACATAAGAACAAACTCTAACAATCCCACCATAAGAGCAACCAATGATATAACGAAATATACCGTTTCATTATCACTCTTGTAGAAACTTGATTTGCCTGCTTCTGTGATATAAAGATCAAAAAACATCACTGCTATAACAACTGTAAAAGCTGCCATAATACTTTCTACAATTATTTGTTTCTTTTCAATTCCTTTAACTTTTGTCATTTTAATGTCCTCCTAATTTTTATTATAAAATCTGAAAAGTTATTAATAATTATTAATGCATTAAATCGTTAACAATTATTATCTATAATATCACTTTGATAAACTAATAGCAATATTTATTTTAGCCTATAGTTTATTAACAAACGTAATTTTAAACTGTAATCTAAACATATCAATAATACAAAAAGGAGATTTGTTTTGGACTATAAGTTATTAGGCAAAAATATTAAAGAAGTTCGTAAATCTTTAAAAATGACACAGGAACAATTAGCCGAAAAAATAGAAGTATCTACGGTATTTATAAGTCAAATCGAAAGTGGTTCAAGAAAGCCAAGTTTAGAGACTATCTACAAATTATCCATTGCGTTGAAAATAAAAATTGACACGCTGATTAATACAGACTACAATACCAAACTCCCCGATGATGTTACTCAATTAGTAGACTTGTTAAATATGTGTTCTCCTAAACAACGAGCTTTTGTAACCGAAATATCAAAAGACCTCATTTTCAAACTTATGGAAGATAAAACAATTGAATAAAGAATTTATCTCATCATTTTTATCAATTATAAAAAAGGTATGTTTTTGGAAAACGTATTCCACCTACATACCTCTTTTAGATTTACTTTTATTGTTCTCTTACTCTTCTATAAATTTTTGTTCAGTTACATCAAACAATCCAATGTCCGTTATTTTCACTTCAGGAATAACCGGCAGCGACATAAAGCACAATGTCATGGTTGGTTCTATATCAGGATTTACTTTTAATTCATCATAAGCAATCTGGTGAATCCTGCTCAACTTTTCTTTCACCCATTCACCGTCTTTGTCAGTCATCAATCCTGCTATTGGAAGTGGCATTGATTCCAGCACTTCTTCATTTTCTACTATCACTATGCCACCCTGAGATTCTATTAACTTAGACACCGCAAATGCCATGTCTGTATTATTGGTTCCTACTACAATGATATTATGTGAATCATGAGCTACTGTTGTAGCAATGGCTCCTTTCTTTATCCCATATCCTTCTATAAGAGCTGTTGCAACATTTCCTGTCATCTGGTGTCGCTCCACTACGGCTACTTTTGCAACGTCAGTGTTTTTGTCAAATTTAAAATCTCCATCTTCCGTTCTACTGATTTGAACTTTTGTTTTCTTTGTAACAACACTGTCAGGCATAATACCAATTGCTGTAACATTGTCCGATTTTAAATTCATTTTTAATTTTTCTATGGAGAAATCCTTTGTCTTAACACTTCCGGCTACTTTTTCGATACTTACCTTTTTTGTATCTGCCAAATATTTTCCATTGTCAGCAACTACTTTTCCATCAATTAATACTTTGTCTATTTTAAAGTTTTCCAAATCATCTACCAAAACAATGTCAGCTTTTTTGTTTGGTGCAATTGCTCCTCTGTCATATAGTCTGTAACATTCAGCAGCATTAAGGGTTGCCATGGAAACAGCTGTAATAGGATTTATTCCATTTTTAACACATATGCGAAGTTTTTCGTCCATGTCACCTTTTTCAAAAATAGTTTTAGGCTGTAAATCGTCAGCACAAAGAACACAGCGTCTGGCATTTTGTTCATTTACACCTTTAAGTAGCATAGGAAGTTCTCTACAGGCAGAGCCATAGCGTAACATAACATACATTCCATTTCTAAGGCGTTCTTTTAGTTCTTCTACGGAACCACTTTCATGATCTGTATGAATACCTGTTGTAATATATGCAGCCAGTTCTTTTCCTTTTACTCCCGGTGCATGACCGTCTATTATTTTGCCTGCCTGTTCTGTAAGGCTGATTTTTTCAAGCACTTCTGAATCAGTATTTAGAACACCGGGTATATTCATAAACTCTCCAAGACCAAATATTGAACTATTGTTTATATTTTCCCTGATAAAGTGTGAATCTATAACAGCCCCTGCATGCTCCCATGGTGTACATGGTACACATGAAGGTAACATATATTTTATGTCAAGAGGTACTTTCTCACCTGCTTTTATCATGTATTCCATTCCATCCCTGCCACACACATTTACGATTTCGTGTGGATCTGCGATGATTGTTGTAGTTCCATGGGGTACTATCAGTCTGCTAAACTCTTCCGGTGAAACAAATGACGATTCAATATGTATATGACTGTTAATAAATCCGGGCAGTGCATATCTGCCTGCAGCATCTATCTCCATATCTCCACTATATTCACCTACAGCTACTATTGTTCCATCTGAAATTGCAATGTCCTCTTCAATAATTTCGTGAGTATACACATTGACCACTTTACAATTTTTGATTACCAAATCTGCCTTTTCTTTTCCTAAGGCAATATTTATTCTCTTCTTTATGTTTTCTTTTTCCAATACACACCTCTTAATAATATATTTTATACGAACTTTTGTTTTCTATATTATATAGCTTTCTGTTTTCTTATGCAAACATCAAAAAAGAACTTATATCCCATATGCTCCACTATATGAATACATATTGTATGGTATAAGTTCTTTTTATTTAAGTTCTTTTTATTTAAGTTATGTTTGAATTAGTTTGCATCTATCTGTTTTGGTGCTTTTACAATAGCAACTACAGCAAGAACTGCACATATTGCACACCAACCTGACCAAATCATCAAATCAGTATAACTCCCTGCCATTGCAAAACCAACAATTGCTCCTAAACCAAATAAAACAATAAGTGCAATGTTTCCGCCTTTTCCCTTGGCGTTTCTAGTTGCTATTGAAACAATTCCACCTGCAATCAGCATAATTGCCACAATAATTCCTGCACTTCCACTGCTTTCTCCATTTTCTGCCAAGCTGTTGCCAATTCCTACAGCACATGACTGAAAAGCCACAACAACAAACATAATTATGGATAAAATTCCTGATACTAATTTCCATGTTTTCATAATATAAAAGCCTCCTTCTTTTTACATTATTTTACATGGATTTATCAGGTATTTGTTATGCCGACAGCATAATTTTCTTTTTTTTAAACACTAACTTCTCCTGCCAAAACTTTCTTGTAGTCCTCTAGATTCTTTCTCAAAAGATTTGGTGTATCAAGTTTCATAAAGACCTGAATTCACACACTGAAATGCTGTTTCAATGTTATGGGCAGTAACTCCAATATGTTTGATAATACCCTGCTCCTTTGCCTTTGCCATACATTCGTACATACCTGTTCCGTCATTAGGCTGATAGCATTGTGGCACGCAGTGAAGCTGGTATATATCAAGATAATCAGTCTTTAAATTGTTTAATGTTGTATCAAGTTGCTTCCAAAATTCATCAGGTGTTTTTGCCATAGTTTTAGATGCGATAAAAATTTTATCTCTCATTCCTTCAAAAGCCACACCTAATTTTTTCTCGCTGTCACTATAAGCTCTTGCAGTGTCAAAAAATGTCATTCCGCCTTCATATGCTCTTTGCAAAATCCTGACGGCTTCATCCATTGTAACTCTCTGAATAGGCAATGCTCCAAATGCATTCTGGGGAGTTTTTATGCCTGTATTTCCCAATGTGATTTGTTTCATTTTGGCCTCCTTTTGATGTCGATTTAGAAAAGGCACTTCTTTTTAAATATCATTATATCTAAAAAGAAATGCCTTTTCTATCATTATTTCACTATTTTTTAATATTTGTTACAAGACTAATAATTATCTATGTTAGTTATTTAAGCACTTATCCAATATGTATTTTTTGTTGAACTATGTACCATTTTGCCTTATTGTTCAACATAAATAGCAAAAATTACGGCGTAGGAATGTTGGTAAATATTAAATTTAGGTATTACATTAAATAGAAAAATATGTTATACTTCCTTAGCAATTTTATTATGGTTATTATTGGAAACGCACAATCCTCCGGGATGATAACGAACAACACATTAGTTATAAGTTATCGATAGGAGGATTTTTTATGCCAAAAAACAAATTTCAGGATGTAATATTTACAATTATTATGGCTACAATTATGGTTTATGGAATGGTTGTGTATAATGTAGCACTTAATATAGGCAGTGTAACAGGGCAAACATTTATTAGTGCAACCCATGAATTGCCAATTATGGTGCCTGTAGCTTTTGTATTAGAATTTTTTGTGGTGGGGAAAATAGCTAAAGTATTAGCTTTTACCGTGATGAAGCCCAGCGACAGACCACAGTTTATAACATATGCAATTTCAATTTGCATTTGTTGTATAATGTGTCCAATAATGAGTTTGGTTGCTACCATACTATTTAAGGAAACAAAAAGTTTTGGAACATGGATACAGACATGGGCAATGAATTTTCCAATGGCAATATGTTATCAGATGTTTTATTGTGGTCCTTTTGTAAGGCTTATATTTAGAATAATTTTCCGTAAAAAAAAACATGAATCATAAAAATGGTAATAGAGTACATAAAATACAAAATCCTTTAAAGGCGTGTAATGCCTTTAAAGGATTAATTTTTATCTACTTACTTGTAACGTCAAAACATTTTTGTTATATCTACATCAGACTATTTTATTCTATTTATAATCCCCTACTCTTTTAAATCGGATATATCTACAATATATGCATTTTTATCAAATGTAATCAACATTTTGTTTTCCTTTCCCATTAAGTAAAACTGTATGTTGTCTCGGTATTTTTCCGGTATATTCAGTTTCATCCACTGTTTATTTTCAAAATTTATTAAATATAGATTGTCATTGGAATCGCCACCAAATATAGCATATTTTTCCGAGGAAATAATTGATTCCATATTTTTTTCAGATATATCGATTTGGAATCTATCACCTTTTATTACATTTTCAATTGTTAGGATATTTTTTTCAAATAAATACGTCCATTTTAAATTTATGTCAATCTTTGTATTGAAAAATTCCTTTTCTATTTTTCCGTTCTTTAGATTTACAAGGTACTTACTGTAATACTCTGTTTTATTTCTTGTAAATGGCTTGCCCAATGTCAATATATGATAGTCATCAATATAACTAATTTCGTCAGTAGTTGCATATCCATTTATTATGTCCTTTTTTAATTTCTTTTCTGTTTTGTTCTCTAAGTCAAACATAGACCAATATCCTTTTGACCTAAAATTGCAAAGAAGTGTTTTCCCATTTGGGGAAAGGACAAAATTGCATATCATCCTATCGTTTGAAAGTTTTTCAATTTCATTTGTGTCTAAATTAATTTTTACTATTGCTTCTTTCACAATAGTATCCTTTTTTGTCTGACACAAAGTAGCATAAATTGAGCTTTCATCTATAACCTGAAAGATCTCACTAATGGCTCCTCTGTAATTAAAGCCACAAATTTCTTTATCCTTTATAACATATTGAAATGAAAAGTTTTCACCATCATATGCTCCCTTAAATTTCTTCACAGATTCTCTTGATAGTTGATTATCTTTTATAGAATAGACGTTTTCAACTTTTTCAGAACTTTCTTTGTTATATTCCAATATAAAAGTTTCATTTTTACCAGTTATTTCCATATTGTCATTTAACTGAATTTTACCTTCAGGTATTTCCCCTTTGTCATTTGACTGGTTTTTACTTTCATTTTTCTCCCTTTTCTTATTTTTGTGATTAGATTCCACGTTTACCTGCTGTACCTTTTTTGTTCCAAACAATCCCTGCAAAAATCCCTTAAAAGAATCAGAATTGTTTGCTCCAACAGTAATTCCCGTTGTACAAGCCAACACTGCTGCCAAACTAACCATTGCCCATTTTATTTTTTTCATATTTGTAAATTTGATTTTGGAATTTACACTTTCAGTTTCAATTGACTGTTCAAGTAATTCTTTTTTCCAGTTTTCGGGAGTTTTAATTGTATCTAATTTTTTAAAATTCATATTTGCCTCCATTCTCCAATTTTTAATAAGTTTCAAATTTTAAACTTGCTTTTTTATAATCGTAGCAAGTTTTTCCCGACCACGTCGTAATCTTGACTTTACCGTATTAACACTTAATTGAAGAATGTCTGAAATTTCTTTTGTAGTATACTCCTGATAATAATAAAGAACTAAAATTTCACGATACTTTAAAGGTATTTTTCTCAGTGCGTTTATCAAAGCTTCAGTATCGCTATCATATTGTAACTCTCTCATTGGATTGCCACTCTCTTTATGTACATTTTCCAACTTTTCCTTATCTAAACCAACAGATACGTTTTTATTCCAGAAAGACTTATGATAATCATTACATTCATTTCTTGCCACTCTAAGCAACCACGCTTTTAAATGCTCACTGTCGTTAAATGTTTTTGAGCATTTATATAATTTTATAAATGTATTTTGAAAACAATCTTTAGTCGCCTCTTCATTTTGTGTCCATACCACACACATTCTTGTTATGTAGTCAGAATATTTTTCAATGACTTCTTCATAACTCATGCCGGCATATGTGTTACTCATATTTTTCCTCCTTTCAAAATTTGAAAGATTTCTCTTTCTACATAACACACGATTGTTTTCAGAAAATGGGTGCAAAAATAAAAGATATTTTGGTATTTGTTATTTAGATGTCATTCCTCCCCCTTGGAAAGGATGCATTGCCGCCCACCGCACACTGTTTGGTATCTTATTATGACGTGCAACTGCGCCTTTCCTTCCTTTGTATTTATTTTTTTTATATTTTGTTCTATGATTTCTTTTTTTTATATTTTTTTTATAATATTCCCACATAACTTTGGTATATTTATTTCTTAATCTGCATTTAATCCATTGTTTCCTTGCAGGATTATATACAGTAACTATTATTTTTTTGTCCTTTGTCATATTAAAGTTAAAGCAAAACAACTCTACACCATTATCTAATACTAATACAACTGTGTTAATTGGAAATTCTCGACCATGTATGAGATATTGCCCTCCTAATGTATGATAAATGTTCATATTACAATTTTCCTTTCTCCATTTGTTTCCATATTAATTACAAAATTTAAAACTTCCAGCAGTATATTTATATTCGCATATGTGGAAATTACCTGATAAGCAACTTTTATTCTGGCAACCTCTATTACATAATCTCCAAATATTCTACCTTTTTGCCATGAGTTTTTGCATACTCTATTTCTGAACGGGTACTTTCTCCGATATAGCCACCCACATTTATTACAAATATTGAGTCAGCCATATCAATTTTTCTTTTATGCATATCATCAAGCATCGCTTTTGTTTTACCAAGTGTTCCCTCATCCATACCGTCCCAAACTTCAGCGTCTCCTGAATGCCCAAAAAGACCAACTGAAATTACTATTTTTCCCTCAAGTGTAAGTTTCTTTTGAGCTTCATAAAATTCTTTTTTAAAACGTGTACTTCCACACAGGGTCACCACCGGATATTTTCCTACCATATTTAATCTCCCTATTCCATTGAATGTAATTTATTTTCTTTCCTGAAAAAGTTCTATTTCTTCTCCTAGTGGTCCATAGCAAAATACTACTCTTATAGGAAAGGTTGGAGTTGACTGAATTTCCACATTTTTAGGTTCTACAAATATGCTATAACCAGCCTCTTTTATTTTCTTAACGCACTCGTCTACATTGTCGGTAGCAAAGGCAAAATGTCTTATGACTCCTCTGCTACCATTTCCTTCACCGTTGTTAAATACCTCTATGATGCCGTCACCTGTGTCAAACATTATCCCTTCACTCCACGTTCTTGTAACTGGGATTTCAAGTATCTCATTATAAAACTTTACTACTTTTTGATACTCTTCCTGATTCTTACATTTCATTGATACATGGTGCATTCCTTTTATTAAACTCATATTGCCTCCTTTTGATTTAGAAAAAGCACTTCTTTTTAAATATTATTATATCTAAAAAGAAATGCCTTTTCTATTATTATTCCACTATTTTTTCACTATTTGTTATAAAACTAATAATTATTTATTTTTCTTATACTGCTTCATGTCTATCTTTGTTTTAAGATTCTATTGATATTTTGTTCTTCGTTTGTTATCTTATTTATAGAACCATATTTGGTTGTAGATGACGGCAATTGGAGCCCGAGTACTGACAACCACTTATTGGTTCTTTTTTATTTTTGCCCCGTCATTCAACTCTAACAAAATGTCATTTTTACTCATATCCAACTATCATTATATATTTGGATTCATAGTTTCAAATATTTTGTTCACATTATACTCTGGTGCAGATCGGAAGAGCGTCGTGTAGGGAAAGAGTGT
>OJUG01003016.1_pt1 | contig 16162 bp, 14 predicted proteins | sample 1599841 | NCBI WGS metagenome assembly OJUG01 (sample SAMN04168659, study PRJEB22393) | human gut metagenome | biome: human gut microbiome; feature: stool | host: Homo sapiens | collected 2014-05-12 | reverse complement strand
AATGGAAACCTGAGAACTGCAAAGTCAGAATATCATTATATTTCCGATGGAACAGAAAAAGAAATCGTTCCGCATTTTACTTATTATGGTTACAGATATGTGAAAGTGAGTGGCGTTACAAATCTGTCCTGTGATGATTTTACAGCGCTTGTTCTTTGCAGTGACTATGAGAAAACAGGACGCTTAGAGACAGGACATGAGCTTGTGAACCAGTTGATTTCCAATGTAGAGTGGGGAATGAGAGGAAACTTCCTGGATGTCCCGACGGACTGTCCACAGAGAGATGAACGAATGGGATGGACGGGAGATACACAGGTATTCTCTGCAACAGCAAGTTATCTTGCGGATACTTATGCGTTTTACAGAAAATTTTTATATGACATGTATCAGGAACAGCTGTTGACAGATGGTATGGTACCGGAAGTTGTACCAACATTTGGTCCGAGTAAGACATCTTGTGCATGGGGAGATGCAGCATGTATCATTCCGTGGAATGTCTATTTGTTCAGTGGAGATAAGACCATACTGGAACAGCAGATTGACAGCGTATTTACGGATATCCGCCCCGATGCGGTGAAAATCGGGATGGTTTCTTCTGTAAACCTGATTTCCGTGATTGCGGAAAGGCTGACGGCATATCATGCGGAAAATATCGTGGTTGACCCTGTGATGGTTGCGACCAGCGGTGCAAAGCTGATTAGCGAGGATGCGGTTTCTGCGCTGAAGGAAAAGCTTCTGCCCCTTGCGACGGTTGTTACGCCGAACATTCCTGAAGCGGAGGTGCTTGCCGATATGAAAATTACAAGCCCTGCGGATATGGTGACGGCGGCGGAAATCATCAGTAAGGCATACCATTGTGCGGTGCTTTGCAAGGGCGGACACAGCATGAATGATGCGAATGACCTGCTTTATGATGAAAAGGGAGCACATTGGTTCCGCGGAAAGCGCATTGATAACCCCAATACCCATGGCACAGGCTGTACGCTTTCCAGTGCGATTGCGGCAAATCTGGCAAAGGGAAATGATTTGGAAACCGCAGTGGAGCGGGCGAAGGAATATATCTCCGGTGCGTTGGCGGCAATGCTTGATTTGGGCGCAGGCAGCGGCCCGATGAATCATGCGTTTGATTTGAAGGAAGAATATACGAAGTGAAATTGTAGATGTAAATGGGAATTGACCGAGCGGAAAGCGAGGGACGCTTCTTGTCTGAAGGGCAAGAAGATGGACGATGACAAAGGAAGATAACTGCGATATGGTGGAGGACTCATGATGAAGGCTGAAAAAATAAGAAGAATCCTGTTTCCTAAAAAAGTTTCACCCTTACGGCTTTGGGGGTTTCGTTTGTTTCATATAGGAGGACGCACAAGATGGCTTATCGGCTTATTCAGACGTTAAATTCCGGTTTATAGGAGAATGAGGCGGGTAAAAAATCGGGAAGGAGAGGCACTTTTATGACAAAGGAAATCGAAATTCAGGGTTGTGTTTCCGTTCCTGAAGAAGTTTCAATGGACGACTTTATTGATAATTTCATTGCATTTATTGAAGAAAACGGATGGAGTTTTGGCGGCGGTTATCGCACCATCATAGATGGATACTACATCAATGAGGATGGAACGAAGGGAGAGGGTGTCCTTGATACTTGAATGAAAATACTCCGATTTTATCAATAGTAGCATAGAACCACAGAAGCATAAAAAAGGCAGATATTTGAACTTATCAAATGTCTGCCCTTTTTGTTTACTTAAATTCTTCTTGGCAATGACCGATGCCGCAAACGGGGTTCTCGGCGACTGCAAGCTTTGGTGCAAAGGTGCAGGAGATACTTTCGTTGCAAGAACGGAGAAAATAGTGTATGATACGAGGGATGAAAAAAGAAAAGAGGGAGAATATGCAGTCAATCAATGAGATAAAAGAGATTTTGAGCCGTTGTTCGATAGATGCCCTGCCTGCGCAGCTAAAGCAATGGGAAGGGGACAGCCGCAAGGGTGTGCAGAATGTGTTGACCTCTTTTCGGAAAAAATACGAAAGGCATTTGCAGGAGCAGGCACGCTTAGAGGAAATTCTGACCTATGAACGGGGCTGTTGGGCGGCAGGCTATGCGCTTGTTGCAGGGATTGACGAGGTTGGCAGAGGGCCTTTGGCGGGGCCTGTGGTTGCGGCGGCGGTAATTCTGCCGCAGGAATGTAAAATTGAAGGCGTGAATGATTCCAAGAAGCTTTCCGCAAAAAAACGAGAGGAATTATATGATGTGATTCTGGAAAAAGCCGTTGCCTACGGTATCGGGATTGTTTCCAATGAGCGGATTGACGAAATCAATATCCTACAGGCAACCTATGAAGCCATGCGCGAGGCGCTTTCACAGCTAAGCCCTCATGCGGAGTATATCCTTGCGGATGCGGTAACGATTCCGCGCATTTCCACGCCGCAGAGGGGCATTATTAAGGGGGACGCAAAGAGTATGTCCATCGGGGCGGCAAGCATTGTTGCCAAGGTTTATCGTGACCGCTTGATGGAAACATACGATGCAGTTTACCCCGGCTATGGCTTTGTGGCGAATAAGGGCTATGGCTCTGCGGAGCATATTGCGGCAATTCAAAGGCTGGGGCTGACCCCGATTCACCGCAGAAGCTTTGTGAAAAATCTCCGCCCGCAGGAGGGGGACACCACAACCGATAAGGGCGGCAGAGGAGAAACGCTTGCGGCGAAGCAGATGCAGAAAATGGGCTATGAGATTCTGGAGCGGAATTTTCATGCGCTCCGGGGCGAGATTGATATTATTGCGAAGAAAGAGAACACAATCGTGTTTACAGAAGTGAAATACAGAAAAAATGAAACCATGGGAACACCTGCCGAAGCGGTGGACAGCCGCAAGCAGCAGAACATCATTCGTGCGGCAAAGGCATATATTGCGCAGGAGTGTCTGATGGAAATGGGATATGATTTCCGCTTTGATGTGGCAGAGGTGCTGACAAGTGAGGAGAAAACCTATTTTCGCTACACGGAGGATGCGTTTCGGCTTTCTGAATGATAGAAGGAAACGAGGGAGAAAGATGAAGATTAACAGAAAGAATGACTTGGAATATATTACATTTGATAATCTGGAGCAGACAGGATTGGTGAAGCACTGCTTTACGACACGGCACGGCGGTGTCAGCACAGATTACTGGGCAAGCATGAACATGGGCTTTGCGCGCGGCGAGAAACGGGAGCCTGTTTTGCAGAATTATAAAATTCTGGCGGAGGCGGTCGGCTTTACGGCGGAAAATTATGTAACCTCTCAGCAGACACACACCACAAATGTCCGCCGAGTGACGGCGGCAGATGCAGGCAAGGGTGTCTGGACGGAGCGTGGCTATACGGATGTGGATGGGCTGATTACCAACGAGAAGCATATTCCCTTGGTGATTTTCGGGGCAGACTGTGTGCCTGTGTTCCTTTTGGATAAAAAGAACCATGCCATCGGCGTGGCGCACTGCGGCTGGGTTGGCACAGGCAACCGCATGGCGGAAAAAATTTTACAGGAGATGATGCGCACCTTTGGAACAGACCCTGCGGATGTGACGGCGGCAATCGGGCCTTCCATCGGGAAATGCTGCTTCCAGATGGATGAACCTGTGCTTGCGCTGTTCCGCAAAAACATCCCCTGGACGGAGGAGATTGTGGAAAAAGACCCTGCGGCAGAGGGAAAATATAAAATGGATTTATGGGAATGTAACCGCCGCCTGTTGGCAGAGATGGGGGTGCAGGATATCGAGATTTCGGGTCTTTGCACCAAATGCGACCAGAAGCGTTTTTATTCCCATAGAGGCATGGGCGAAAAAAGAGGCGTGATGGCAGGAGTAATAGAGCTGATTTAAGGAGAGCATAAGAAGGGAAGTACAAAAAATCGTGGTACTTCCCTTCTTTTTGTGGTATACTAAACAGAATGGAAAATTGGGTATTCTTGCCCATTTATCAGAAAAATGAAAAAAACTGCAAAGCAGGAGGTAGTATATGAGCAGACCAATCGTAGCAGTGGTGGGTCGTCCCAATGTTGGCAAATCCACCCTGTTTAACAGACTTGCAGGCGAGCGTATCTCCATCGTGCAGGATACCCCAGGGGTGACCCGTGACCGTATCTATGCCGATGTGGAATGGCTTGACCGCAAATTTACTTTAATTGATACCGGCGGTATGGAAATCGGCTCCGAAGAAGTGATTCAGAAGCAGATTGTACAGCAGGCGCAGATTGCGATTGAAACCGCGGATGTAATTTTATTTGTCACAGATGTAAAAACAGGCGTAACAGAGGATGATGTGAAGGTTGCAAATCTGCTGCGCCGCACGAAAAAGCCTGTTGTTCTGGCGGTGAATAAGGTGGACAGCGTAAAGCGTGATACGCTGGCGACTTATGAATTTTACGAATTGGGCATCGGCGATCCTTTGCCTGTTTCCGCAGGGCAGGCATTGGGCTTGGGCGATATGCTTGACCAGATTATCGCGAATTTCCCTGAAAAGGACATCCATGAGGAGGAGGACGATGCCATTAAGGTTGCCATCATTGGGAAGCCCAATGTGGGCAAATCCTCTCTCATCAATAAGATTCTCGGTGAGGACAGATTGATTGTCAGCAATATTGCAGGTACGACACGAGATGCAGTCGATACGCCGATTGAAATTGACGGACAGAAGTATATCTTCATTGATACGGCAGGGATGCGCCGCAAAAGCAAAATCAAGGAGGAAATCGAACGCTTCAGCATTATCCGTGCGGTTGCGGCAGTGGAACGCTGTGATGTTGCGATTCTTCTGATTGATGCCAACGAAGGCGTTACAGATCAGGATACCAAGATTGCAGGCATTGCCCACGAAAGAGGAAAGGCGGCAATCATTGCTGTTAATAAATGGGATTCCGTTGAAAAGGACGAAAAGACCATGAATAAATATCTCAAGGATATTTCCATGGAATTGAAATATATGGAATATGCGCCGAAGGTGTTTATTTCTGCCATGACAGGGCAAAGAATTAACCGTATGCTGGAGCTGATTCAGACGGTTTACCATAATCATGCACTGCGTATCAGCACAGGTGTTTTGAATGAGGTGCTAATCGAGGCAACCGCAATGCAGCAGCCCCCTGCGGATAAGGGCCGCCAGCTGAGATTGTATTATATGACACAGGTATCCGTAAAACCCCCTACCTTTGTTATTTTTGTAAACGAGCGTGGGCTGTTCCATTTCTCTTACCGCCGTTATATCGAAAATCAGCTAAGAGAAGCTTTTGGCTTTGTCGGCACACCGATTCATTTCATTGTAAGAGAAAAAGGGGAAAAGGATTGATATGTTTCGTTTGATTTGTTTATGTATCGGCTATTGCATCGGCTGTATCGAAACAGCCTATGTGGTCGGTAGAATATGGCAGGTGGATTTGCGTCAGCATGGCAGCGGCAACCTCGGTACTACAAATGCTCTGCGTGTGCTGGGGAAAAAGGCAGGCGCGTTGGTATTCATCGGGGATATTATGAAATCCGTGATTGCTTTTGTCATCTGTCGTGCGATTTTTGGGAGCAACCTGGCAGGGGTATATGGCTCTGTCGGGGCGGTTCTGGGGCACAATTACCCGTTCTATCTGAAATTCAAGGGCGGAAAGGGCATTGCCGTTATGATTGGCATGACGGCGGCAATGGCGTTCAGTATGGATATTCGCTTGGCAATTCCCAATGCACTGATTGGCTTTGGCATGGCATTCGCAACAAGATATGTTTCCGTTGGCTCGCTGCTGTTTGCGCTGACGCTGCCCATCAGTGCCTATCTTTTGGGATTCCCTCGTGAAATGCTCTATCTGACGATTTTTGTCAGTGCGATGGCATTCTGGCGGCACAGAGGGAATATCAAAAAGCTTTTAAACGGTACGGAAAATAAATTCGGTTCTAAAAAATAAATGCGTTTTGGAAATTGTGATTTGAAGAAATAAGACTGGAGGTCACAGCTTATGAAAAAGGTAACGGTCATTGGTTCCGGCAGCTGGGGGACAGCCCTTGCAGTGATGCTGGCGGAAAACGGACATGAGGTTTTCATCTGGTCCAGAAGACAGGACGCAGTGGATGAGCTGTTGAAAGAAAGAACAAATAAGAAATATCTCCCCGGCGTGGTGATTCCCGATTCCATTCAGGCAACCACCGACCGCAAGGAGGCTGTGGACGGCGCGGATATCGTGATTCTGGCGGTTCCTTCCAGAGCCGTTGCACAAACCGTGCGAGATTTTGCACCCTATCTGAAAACATGGCAGATTCTGGTGAATGTGGCAAAGGGCCTGGAGCCAGAAACACTGTTCCTGCTTTCGGATGTCATCAAAAGAGAAGCGCCCCAGTGTGAGGTCTGTGTGCTTTCCGGACCGAGCCATGCAGAGGAGGTTGCGCGAAAGGTGCCGACCGCTTGTCTGATTGCCTGCGAAAATGAGGCAGTAGCAAAGCTAGTGCAGGAGGAATTTGCAAACCCCCGTTTCCGTCTGTATACCAATACGGATTTGATTGGCGTGGAAATCGGCGCAGCACTGAAAAATGTTATGGCACTGGCGGCAGGGATGTCTGATGGGCTTGGCTTTGGGGACAACACCAAGGCGGCGCTTATGACAAGAGGCATGGCAGAAATGAAGCGTCTTGGCATGGCAATGGGCGGTAAGGCGGAAACCTTTGCAGGGCTTTCCGGTATTGGCGACCTGATTGTAACCTGTACGAGTATGCACTCCAGAAACCGCAGAGCGGGTATCCTTCTGGGGCAGGGCAAAAGCCTGCAGGAAACACTCGATGAGGTGAAGATGGTTGTGGAAGGTGTGAATACAGTGCAGGCGGCTTGTCAGCTTGCGGAAAAATATCACGTTTCCATGCCCATTACACAGAGCATTTATGCGGTTCTCTTTGCGGGGAAAAATGTGGAGGATGCCGTTCTGGAGCTGATGACAAGGGACAACAAGGCAGAATAAGCATCCGCGGCTTCTGTCGACTTCTTTACACGAAATTTACATAACATTTTGTTTACAAATTCCTACTGTGGTTCTATACTATGGGAGTGATAATTTTGCCCTGTGCAGAATCGAAAAAAGGAGGTACACATGGAAAACTTTGTTCTCAGCTGTTGTTCCACGGCGGATTTATCGTTGGAACACTTTCAAAATAGAAATATCCATTATATCTGTTTTCATTATGAACTGAATGGAACGGTATACCCTGATGATCTGGGGCAGTCCATGCCCTTTGATGTGTTTTATGAAGCAATGACAAAGGGTGCGGAAACAAAAACCTTTCAGGTCAATGTGGCGGAATTTGAAGCATATTTTGAGTCCTTTCTGAAGGAAGGAAAGGATATTCTGCATCTTTGCCTTTCCTCCGGCATTACGGGCGTGATGAATTCTGCGAATATCGCAAAGGATATTCTTGCGGAAAAATATCCCGAACGGAAAATTTATATTGTGGATTCCCTTTCGGCATCCTCCGGCTACGGACTTCTGATGGATAAGCTTGCGGATTTGCGAGATGCAGGCATGGGGCTTGCGGATTTGTATCACTGGGCAGAGGAAAACAAGCGCAAGGTGCAGCATTGGTTTTTCTCTACAGATTTGACGTTTTACATCAAGGGTGGCAGAGTAACGAAAACAGCAGGCTTTGTCGGCACAATGCTGAGCATTTGTCCGCTTTTGCATGTGGATTGCGAAGGGAAGCTGATTCCCATGCAGAAGGTGCGCACAAAGAAGAAGGTCATTGATGCCATTGAAAAGAAGATGGAGGAGCTTGCGGAGAACGGCTTGGCGTATGACGGCAAGTGCTATATTTCCCATTCTGCCTGCCAAGCGGATGCAGAGGCAGTGGCGAGCCTTGTGGAAAGCCGTTTCCCGAACCTCAACGGGAGGGTGCTGATTAACAGCATTGGCACGACCATCGGCAGTCACACCGGACCGGGAACAGTGGCATTGTTCTTCTGGGGAGAGGAGAGAAAATCATAAAAACAGACAGTCTTGGATGTAGATGCATGCAAGACTTTTTTTCTTGCCAGATTTTCACAGAGAGGGAGAAGCGCATATTTCAATTTTTCCTGCAAATACTACATTTACAATAAATTTGGCAGGAGGAAGATACAATGAAGGCAACAGGCATTGTCAGAAGAATAGACGACCTTGGGCGTGTGGTCATACCCAAAGAAATCAGAAGAACGCTCCGTATCCGCGAGGGTGATCCCCTTGAGATTTTTACCGATCGCGAGGGTGAAATTATTTTGAAAAAATATTCTCCCATCGGGGAATTGGGCACATTCGCGAAGGAATACGCGGAATCCTTAGCGCAGACTGTGGGGCATATCACCTGTATTGTGGATAAGGATCAGATTATTGCCGTTTCGGGTGGTGGGAAAAAGGAGTTTTTTGAAAAGCATATCAGCTCCGAAATGGAAAATTGCATCAATAAGCGCACCTCGCTGATTGCGGAGAGAAATGATGCGAACTTTGTTCCCGTTCTGGAGGATGATTCCGAAAGCGCATATAATCATCAGCTGATTGTACCCATTATTGCGGAGGGGGACGCTATGGGCGCAATTATTTTCCTTTCCAAGGATCAGAAGATGGGCGAGGTGGAAGGCAAGCTGGCGCAGACGGCAGCAGGCTTTCTGGGGAAGCAGATGGAGCAGTAAGAGGTCAAAGCCGTGGGTTTTGACACCCTAAGTCGAAATCAGGATTTCGACTTGCTAAGACAGAGGAATAAACAGACGAGTTCCATCAGCTTAAAAGCCTTGAAACTCGCTGTTTTCCTCGTCGGAAGTGAATTCCGACTGCGGATTCCATTTGGGAAACTACTTACCGCCCAAGAAGGGGCGGCAGGCGAAGCCTGCTTTGCGTAGCAAAGTAATGAACAATTTGTTTCCTAAGCCCTTCTGCTGCCTCAAAACTACTTTGTCTACAGTCTGGAACCCCTGCGAAGGCAGGGGTTTTTCGCTGTCTGCAAAAGAATTGGCATATTCCTGTTTGATTTTCCATAAATTGCATTGTATGGATACAGTTGCGAAAGAAACGGAGGAAAAGGCATGGAAACATTCAACATTTATCAGGATATTGCGGAGCGGACGGGCGGAGACATTTATATCGGTGTGGTGGGACCTGTGCGAACAGGGAAATCGACCTTTATCAAGCGGTTTATGGATTTGCTGGTGCTGCCGCACATTGCAAACACCTACACGAGGGAGCGGGCGAAGGACGAACTGCCGCAATCGGCAAGCGGAAGGACAATCATGACGACAGAGCCGAAATTTGTGCCGAATGAAGCGGTGGAAATTTCCTTGGGGGACAATGCGGATGTGCGCGTGCGGATGATTGACTGCGTGGGGTATCTGGTGCCGGGGGCAGAGGGCGACATGGACGGGGACAGCCCCAGAATGGTACATACGCCATGGGCGGAGAATGCGATGCCCTTTCGCGAAGCGGCGGAGCTGGGGACGAAAAAGGTCATTACCGACCATTCCACCATAGGGATGGTAGTGACAACGGACGGGAGCGTGACCGAGCTGCCGCGGGAAAATTATGAGGAGGCAGAGGAACGGGTGGTTGCAGAGCTGCAGGAATTGGGCAAGCCGTTTCTGATTCTGCTGAACACCGCCGCGCCCTACAGCGACAGCACAGAGAGCCTGCGGAGTGAGCTGGAGAAAAAATACGGCGTGCCTGTGCTGGCGGTCAATGCGGCGCAGCTGAAGGCAGAGGACATTCGGAGGATCCTGGAGCGGATGCTGTATCAGTTCCCTTTGCGCGAGCTGCGGTTCTTTTTCCCCGGATGGGTGGAAACACTGGAGCAGGGACATTGGCTGAAGCAGGGCTTGACGGATGCGCTGAAGGGCGTGATGGCGCAGGTGGAGAAGCTTGCGGATGTGGAGCAGGCAATCGGGGCGCTTGGGGAAACGGATTTTCTGAAAAAGGCATATACCGACCGAATTTTGCCGGGAGAGGGCGCGGCGGAGATTGCGCTTAATTTTGCGGATGGGTTATTCTATCAGATTCTGAGCGAAACGGTGGAGATGCCGATTGAAAATGACTATGCGCTTATTTCTACGATAAAAATGCTTTCGGAAACGAAGCAGGAATATGACAAGATTGCGACGGCACTGAACGATGTGCGGCGGAAGGGCTACGGTGTGGTGACACCGGTGTTTGAGGAAATTACGCTGGAGAAGCCTGAGGTGTTTAAGCAGGGAAGCCGTTACGGAATTAAGCTGCGCGCGAAGGGGGAATCTATTCATTTAATCAAGGCAGACGTAGAAACGGAGGTTTCGCCAATCATCGGGAACGAAGAGCAGTCGCGGGAGTTTATCGACCGACTGATTGCGGATTACGAATCGGAGCCGGAGAAAATCTGGGATTTGAATATTTTCGGGCGGACGCTGAGCTCTATGGTCAGTGACGGGATGCAGAATAAAATTTATCGGATGCCGGAGGATGCACAGATGAAGCTGCAGGAGACGCTGCAAAAGATTGTGAACGAGGGCAGCGGCGGATTGATTTGTATTATTATATAATATAGCAAGAAAGTGAAAAGCACAAATTGTAAAACACATCTTGCAGAAAGCATTTTTCAAACATGTTCTTAACCTAAGTCATTTTTACTTGCACAAAATGGAAAAAAATGGTATAATAATTTGGGGGTGATTATATGGAGATACAGCTTTGGAGAGAACTGCTTGACCCATACCAGCTTGCGGTTGATGAGCTAACCGTAAAGTTTCATCATATTATAGAAGAACATCGGAATCAGGGTTTATATTCACCGATTGAGTCCGTGGACGGACGAGTGAAGAGTATTGTCAGTATTTTAGATAAGATGCAGCGTAAGAATGTATCAATGAATGATATTGAGAAGAAGATAGAAGATCTGGCGGGAATCCGTATTATCTGTCAGTTTGTAGAGGACATAGACAGAGTGGTGAATCTTATAAAGAACCGGACAGATATGAAGGTAAAGTGTGAGAAGGACTATGTAAGCCACATGAAGACGAGCGGCTACCGTAGTTATCACATGATCATTTTATATACGGTGAATACGATTCATGGACCAAAGGAGCTGAGTGCGGAGATTCAGATTCGCACGATGGCGATGAATTTCTGGGCGACGATAGAACATTCTTTACAGTATAAGTATAAGGAGAACATTCCAGAGTATATTCAGCAGAAGCTTCTTGATGCATCGGAGGCCATTATCGAAGTGGACCATGAGATGTCGGATGTAAGAGATGAGATTATGGATGCGCAGAATTCTCACAGAAAGAAGGAGACCTTAGTCAAGGATATTTTGAATAATATCCAGAACTTATATAAAGTGGCGAATCAGAGAGAAGTAACGAAGATTCAGGATGAGTTTTATAAGGTGTATGTGCTTGATGATATGTTACAGTTAAAACACTTTGCAAGACAGCTTGATATTATTTCAGAAGGATATCGCGCACAGAGTCTGTAGGGTGAGAGCGCAGTGTATAGGGTGCAGATAATAGCCATATAGAACATAGACAGTGAGATAGAACCACAGATAGATACAGGAGGAATGGATGAATTTACCAGAAGATTATCAGAACAAGATGCAAAAGATGCTTGGCGGAGATGAGTATTTGCAGTATCTGGATAGTTTTAATTATAGTTATGGACAGACGCTTCGGGTGAATCAGTTAAAGATGGAACCGGCGGATTTTATCCGCCGGTTCCTTTTGGACGGACAAGTTTCCTGGTGTAGTACAGGATTTTATTATGAGGGCGAACAGAAGTTATCCGCTCATCCGTATTATTATGCAGGAGTGTATTATTTACAGGAACCGAGTGCGATGGCACCTGCCGCTTTTTTACCAGTAGAACCAGGAGATAAGGTACTTGATCTTTGTGCTGCGCCAGGAGGAAAGTCCACTGCATTAGCAGCGAAGCTTCAGGGAGAGGGCTTTTTATTATCGAACGATATCAGTGCTTCCCGATGTAAACCTCTCCTTAAAAATATGGAGATGGCAGGAGTAAAGAATAGTGTTATTACCTGTGAATCACCGGAAAAATTAGCAGGGCGTTTTGCGGGATATTTTGATAAAATACTAGTGGATGCGCCATGTTCTGGTGAGGGAATGTTTCGGCGGGAGCCTTCTATGGTAAAGAGCTGGTCACCAGAGGAGGTAGAACGCTATGCTAAGCTGCAAAGAGAGATTCTTACAAGCGCAGCGCAGATGATAAAGCCAGGCGGCTATCTTTTATATTCGACTTGTACTTTTGCGAAGGAAGAAGACGAGCAGACAGTGGAATATTTCTTAGAGCAACATAGAGATTTCTCTTTGCAGGAATTACCTCTTTGTGATGGTATCGAGGAGGGAAAATCAGAGTGGACGATTCGTGGCAGAGAAGATGTGAAGAACTGTCGCCGCTTTTTACCGCATAAAGTAAAGGGAGAGGGACATTTTGCTGCTCTCTTTAGGAAAGCAGATGGTGTGGAATCTGTGGATAAACAGTGTATAAAGGAAGATGATATATCAAAATCTGTGCATAAAGAAACAAAAGATAAAGAAAAGATGTGCAAAGATGGAAAGACACAGAATACTTCTAAGGTTAAAAATGTTAAGATTCCCGAAGCGATGGACGAATTTATGCGGGAGATTCCAGAATGGGAGCAGTGGAAGAATCGAATTATTTTTATAAAAGAAAGAGCCTTTTTACTGCCAGAGAATTGCCCGGACTTTAAGGGACTGCGAGTAGTCCGTTCTGGTCTTTATCTTGGAGATTGTTTAAAGAAGCGTTTTGAGCCAAGCCAGGCGCTTGCAATGGCACTTAAGCCAGAAGAATATAAGAGAAGTGTTTCATTTAAAGCAGAAGACATCTGCGTGGAAAAGTATCTCCGCGGAGAGACAGTAGATATAGAAGATGCCGGACTGAATGGATGGACACTTTTTTGTGTAGATGAATTTCCACTTGGCTGGGGCAAATGCAATCGTGGCCGATTAAAGAATAAATATAATCCAAACTGGCGTAAATTATAATTACAGGAATACTGTAAAATCGTGCAAAAGACAGAGATTCAGGATATAGAACAGATAAAGGTAGATAAAATGGCTGGAACAGCTAGAGTATGTTTGCAAAAAGTATTTTTCAAACACGCTCTAGAAAGTAAGTTAGAAAGGAACAGGTAAGATGCCGGAAACTCTAAAAAAGATGAGACTGGATAAGTTTCTGACACAGGCAGCGGAGCTTACCAGGAGTGAAGCAAAGCAAAAGATAAAAAAAGGCAGTGTTACTGTCGATGGAGAAGTTGTGAAAAAGGCAGAGATGAAGGTTTCATCTGAAGATGCAATCTGCCTTGATGGGGAAGTGGTAACTTACGAAAAATATCGTTATATTATGCTTCATAAACCGGCAGGAGTTGTCAGTGCTACGGAAGATGCACAGTGCCAGACCGTTCTTGATTTGATAACAGAGGGACGAAAGGGACTTTTTCCTGTTGGAAGACTAGATAAAGATACGGAGGGGTTACTACTTCTTACAAACGATGGAGCGCTGGCCCATAATCTGCTCTCACCGAGAAAGCATGTAGATAAAACATATTTTGCGATTCTTGACGGAGAGGTAGGAGAAAAAGAACAGGAACTTTTTTTGCAGGGATTAGATATTGGAGATGAGAAAAAGACACTTCCGGCAAAACTTGAAATAACGGACAAGGCAAATGAAGTTTTCATTACAGTGCAGGAAGGCCGTTTTCATCAGGTAAAGAGAATGGCAGAGGCAGTAGGAAGAAAAGTAGAATATTTAAAGAGAATTTCCATGGGGACATTGGTACTTGATAAAGAACTGAAAAAAGGGGAGTACAGACCACTTTTTGAGGAGGAACTTGCAAAATTAAAAGAAAGTACAGCTTCAAAATGATAAGACAAAAATAATAAAAACAATAAGAAAAAGATATAAGCAATAAAAATAGATGATGAAATATAGAAGATTAGAGTGTGTTTGAAAAATCATTCCTGTAATCTGCATAACCTGATTTATAGAAGATTTTGCAGAAAGCATTTTTCAAACATAAGCTAGGATATGGATGTACTTTGCTGAATAAAAGGAGGGAATTGATATGGCATTTATAAAAAGAAAAAAGGAGCAGATGCATCAGAACAATATAGTATATAAAAAGAATCGGTTACAATCTATTTTGTTATCACAGGATGGAATGGGGGTTGTTGAGGTTATATTAATTATCGTAGTTCTTATTGGATTAGTGATTATTTTCCAGACGAATATTAAAGGTGTGGTGGCATCCATTTTCTCCACAATACAGAAAAATGCAGGTTCAATACGATAAATATTTTGATGAAAGAGGACAGATTACAATCTTTTTGTCGCTTCTGTTTTTGGTGTTGATGATGAGTTTCCTTTTTATTGTAGAGGGCGTAATCAGTTACAGTGCCAGTAGTCTTGGGGAAGATGCAGTAAAAGGTGCAGGAGAAAGTATTATGGCCAACTATGATAGAGAACTTTTTAAAAATTATCATTTGTTTTTTCTTGATCCAAGACAGAAAGATTACATCGTGACTGATGAAAAAGAATTTATCAATCAATATTTTTCTGGTAATTCGTTTTTTGATATATATTGCGATTCTTTAGAAGTTACAGGAGAGAAGACGGCAGTGGATGAAGATGGGTTGTATCTGAAACACGAGATCCGGGAGTGGATGAAATATCGTGAGGAAAAAGAAATAGCAAAAGTATTGGAAGATATTATAAGAAATACAAAGAAAAATGACGGAGAAAGAAAGGAATGCCAGGAAGAAGTAGATAGCGCAGAAACGGATGTAAAAAAGGAACAGGATGAAGAAGTGAATCAAGAAACAAAAGAGGAAGCAAATAAAAAGGATACGGAATCAGACTTAAAAGGAGATGTAGATAAAAATACAGATAATGTGGAGGATATGAAACCAGACGAAAAAGCAGCGTCAGAAGAAATAGAGCCTGTGAGTGAGGAAACATTAAAGGAACGTAGTAACTGGAAGGAGATTAAGGGAACATTACAGCTTTTGATGAGAACAGGTATATTATTTTATGCCACTGAGCATCCGGAGAGTCTTTCAAGACAGAGTATTCCAGGAACGAATCTTCCGTCAAAAAGAGTGAAAGGCAGTTCTTTTGATAATGAGCAAAGGTTGCTGGATAAGATGGATGAACTATCCTTTTCAAGCTTAAAGGGGATAAAGTCATTACTTTCTGTGGATATTTCTATGGATGGAAGAGGTACATTGTGGACAAAGGACAGATATATTATTTCTTATATAGAAGACTGTTTTTCTTTTTATGGAAGTAGTGATAAAAAGGACAATGCACTTCTGTATGAGGTGGAATATCTTATTAGCGGAAAGAATTCAGATATAGATAATCTAAAAAGAGTAGCAAATTATATTCTGCTATTACGCTTTATAAATAATTATATATTTACAGGAAAAGATACTCAGATGAAAATGCAGATAAATACGATGGCATCAGCTATAACTGGGGTTATGGGAATGCCGCAGACGATGAAAGCAGTACAGGTACTTATAAGAATGGCAATAAGTTACGGAGAATCCCTTCTGGAATTACACACATTATTTTCTGGTGGCGAAGTTCCGTTGATAAAAGATAAGACAACGTGGAATCTTACGTTAAAAACAATGGCAGAGCAGTTAAGAAATAAGCAGATTGTAAAAAAAGGAAAGAAAAATATATCTTATAAAGATTATTTGAAGCTGTTTCTTCTAACAAAAGGAAATTCTCGAACAGTGTGTTATCGCATGATGGATATTATGCAGGAGAATATAGCTTCTAAAGAGCCAGGATTTTTGATGGAGAATTGTCTGTTTTCTTATAGCTGGAAAGGAAGTCTTGCGGCCGGAGGTGTGAAACTAAACTTTGTGAAACAATGTAGTTATTGATATTTTTAATAAAGATAGAGAAAGAATGTCGATAGAGCGTGTTTAAAATACGCTCTGCGGGAGGAGGTGAAGCAGGGTGCTCTCTTTAAGATACCTAAGACCTGACCCCTTTCAGGAAATGTGTAATGTTCAATGTTCGGAAAAAGATTCAGGAAAAAAATTGTCTCTCCAGGCACGGGTTATAAGATGGATCTTTCATAAGAGAAAAAGAGCATCCTGCTTTGGTTCTTGTCGGGCATCTGTA
>OJUG01003015.1_pt1 | contig 16162 bp, 17 predicted proteins | sample 1599841 | NCBI WGS metagenome assembly OJUG01 (sample SAMN04168659, study PRJEB22393) | human gut metagenome | biome: human gut microbiome; feature: stool | host: Homo sapiens | collected 2014-05-12 | reverse complement strand
CCCCTCCGCTAAAAAATTAATGCCTCCGTTGTAACAGCCAATGCACCTTGAAAATTTAATAATAACGAGCATAAGAATAGTATGAGACCGTCTGGTTTGGTGTAATTGAGTTGTCGAATTATATCCCCCAAGATTTTAGCAACGGCCGTTCTCTAGAGGATTTTCATAATCATGCCCAGTATGCCGGTATATTTCTCAGAAAACGAATCTCTTTCAGCGCAGGGAGCATCTTTTTCTCCATGGCCCTGTAAATGACAATTTCTTCTGTACTGAAATTCCGTATGTAATTCTAAATTTTGTTTACCGTTACTGTAGTAGCATCTGTTGCTACCATTTTCTCATTCAGAAGTTTCTCTTCCAGGCAGTGAATCTCCTCTTCTGCCTGTTTCGCAAACTTTTTGCAAAAACCATAAACACTTCTTGCACATAGTCCGAGTCCTCTCTCCCAACTCGAATTTGTTTGTTGAGATTATAACCGATGAGTTTTTTACAAAAGATAGTGAATCTTATAAAAAAGAACATAATATGCACAAAATATTAATTCCAGGCTATAGTGATGTCAAAAAAACGTTTATTATCCGTAAGTATGTACGTGATGGTTTTAGAGAGTTGGAAGTACCCCATAATGTTCTTACCCCTGAGATGTTTGGAATCAAATAAATGATTACTATGAGAACGTAAAATCATATGATAAAATTGATAATTATTATGAAAATATTTTTTTAATATGGAAGAGTAAAGTATTTTGTCTTAACTCTATTGAAGTAGTGAAGGATTGTTGTTACCATAATCTGGTATGCTATGAGATTCGGGAAATGCCGGATCCCAAAACCGCAACCAATGAAGACATTGGACATTTTTATCGAGATGTCTTTGAAATCATTGATGATTTCGAGGATCTGGTAAATGAAACTAGGATTTCAGTCGAAAATACTAAGCATATCGGCTAACGAATGTATTTATTACTTATTTCGATTACCCATAAAAACTGATCCGTTCTATCATGATTCTGATATTTTCAGCCAGACTTCCCAATTCATTTCCGGACTAATAGGAAACGGAAACCTGCAGCTTGCCCTGTGCCATTTCTCTGGCTGCTTCTTCTATTTCCCGCAGAGGCTCTGAAATGGAGCGGGCCGTTATAACTCCGAATGCCACGGAAACCGCAAGGGAAACAACAATGACAATGACAATCAGCACGGTCGATCTGTTTGACTGCGCCGACAGTAACGCCGACGCCTCTTCTCCCATTGTAACATTCATTTCAGCCAGCGCATCCGCCGCGTTCATGCAGTTATTCAGATACGGTCTGGCCTCTTCCCGGAACAGTGCAAGCGCTTCGTCATTTTTCATCTGAAGGCCGAGCTGGATGACCTTTTCCCGCGATTTCTGATATAGAGGAAGGTTCTTTTCAATGATGGCAATCTGCTCCAGTTCTTTTTCCGTCTGGCAATTTTCCTTCAGCGCGGCGAAGGAATCATTGGCTTTCTTAAGCAGTTCGTCCAGCTCCTTCTGCACGGCCTGCAGTTCCTCCTGATCCTCCAGGAAAATGATGTCCCGAACCAGCGCCCTTCCCTTATTAATATAGGTATTAAACCGGCCGATATCCCCCTGGGCAAAACCGTTGACTACCAGCGCTTCGCTGTATTTCCCGTCTATCGATTTGGATACGCCTACTCCAATAGCGCCTGAAATGCTGGCAATAAAAGCAACAATAAGAAATGACAGCACCAGCCTCTTCCCTATCTTCATGTTTTTCATGTTCCGCTCTCCTCATATATATAACTTTTTTTTGCTGTTTATACAGTCATATATTAGTATTAACTGTATATATTTCGACATTTTTTCCCATTTCTGAAGAGAGTCTTTTCATATTTGTTTATTTTGCTATATATTTTTTTCTTCCTGTCCGGGGACCTGCCCCATGATGCTGTTGCATTAAAATAGTGCTTCAGTTCCTTATTCTTGAATATTTTTCCACCAGCTTAAAACTCAAACTTCGCACAGGACAGGCCGCGCAGACAGCGTACAGAGGAATATCTGGCATATGCGAAGTTTGAGTTTTAAACATAAAAAGAGCCAGGTTACTTGAAACCCCGGCCCTTTTTGCAAAATAAAAAGATGCAAAAACTATTTACTTTACATAATCTATTCCATCAGGAAATCCCTTCTGGATATGACACCCTCTATGATGCAGCTATACTCCTGCTATTTTTATTCAGGAATAATTTCCAAGGGTAATCGTCCCTTCGTCAAAATTTTCCACAGATGCGCTCTTATGATAAAACCGTGTGGCATTCTGAAGAATCCCTTCAAAGGTATAATACGGATCTTCCTTCTCAATCGGAAGCCTGACCAGTTCCTTTTTGCAGCCCGCCTTATAGATGGCCGTAATCAGTTCCACGGTCCGTCTTCCGTCCTCACCGGTAATCATTACACTGCCGCCCTCTTCCAGCGCTCTGAGAACATCGTCAATCTCTCCGGTATGTCCTTCATAGGCAAGATCCGGTATGGACTGATAGTACTCATTTAAACGGGCGATCAGTTCCTGATTGCCGCCGCTTACCGGGAAGCCATTTGTCTGGGTGATTTCCGCCTTAACCGCCCATGGTGCGGACAGCTTGGCATCCGCGCACTGCAGTACAATGCCCTGTTCCTCCCCGTGATGGATGACTGAGCTTGTCACCTCCGCCACGCTTCCGTTTCCGTAGCGCAGACAGGCAATGGAAATATCTTCCACCTCTGAATTATCGTGCATTACATTGGAAAGGACCGCCATGACCTCCTCCGGAAGCCCGCCCTCTATCCAGTTGAGCATATCAATGTGGTGCACCGCATGGTTTAAGGTCGGGCCGCCGCCTTCCTTTTCCCAAAGGCCGCGCCACCAGAGGTCATAATAGCAATGTCCCCGCCACCACAAAGAATCCACCTGCGCGCAGCAGATTTTTCCGGCCAGCCCGGTGTCCGCCATTTTTTTCAGTTTGTAAATGGAATTTCTGAAACGGTTCTGGGCAACACAGGCCAGGGTCACGTGGTTGTGTTTTTCAGCGGCCAGCATGCTGTCGCATTCTGCCAGACAGGTCGCCATGGGTTTTTCCACCAGCACATTGCAGCCTGCGTTCATGCAGTTTATGGCAATCTGCGCATGGACGTAAGGCGGGGTGCATATATGTACCAGGTTGATATCCTTCCTGCTTTCCAGCATCTTCTGATGATCGTCAAATACATCGCATTCCAGATGATATTTTTCCTTCATGGCTTCTGCTTTCTGCGGATAGATATCGCACAGCGCAACCACCCGGCATCTGTCCGGAAACGTCAGCAGTCCTTCCATATGAGCGTGCGAAATATTTCCTGTTCCCACGATTGCCACGTTAATCATACTTATGTCCTCCCTACTTTACCTTATAGGCCTGCATTTCCGCCTTGACACTCAGCTCCGCCGCCTTAAAGGCATGCTCCTGTGTCATGGCGTCCTCCGTCCGGTGGATACAGTCCAGAATCAGTTGTCCGAAGAAAGGATAGCCCACCTTCCCCGTGACTTCAAAATGCTGTTCTCCCTCATCGTTTACCAGATATACATGGTTGCTGCTTCCATCATTGGTTCCCACGTTCACAAACTTACGCAGCTCAATATACCCCTTGGTTCCAAGAATAAAGGTCCTTCCGTCTCCCCAGGTGGAAAGTCCCTCCGGCGTGAACCAGTCCACTCTGAAATGCTGGGTTGCCCCATTATCGCCCACCAGCATTGCGTCGCCGAAATCTTCCAGTTCCGGGTAGTCTGGATGACCGTAATTTCCAACCTCGCTGTACTGCACGTTGGCATCCTTCACATGACAGTAATACAGGAACTGCTCGATTTGATGGCTGCCGATGTCACAGAGAATACCGCCGTATTTTTCCTTTTCAAAGAACCAGTCCGGGCGGCTCTTCGGATCTCCCACACGGTGCGGTCCGAAGCCGTCCACATGAATCGGGGTGCCGATGGCTCCCTCCTCAATCAGCTGTCCTGCATAAACCGCGGACTCCACATGGAGACGTTCGCTGTAATAAACCATATATTTCCTGCCTGTTTCCCGTGTCATTTTCCGGGCGGCTTCCAGCTGCTCCAGCGTTGTCAGCGGCGCTTTGTCCGTAAAATAATCCTTGCCCGCCGCCATAACACGCAGGCCCAGAGCACAGCGCAGGCTCGTTACCGCCGCGCCGCAGACCAGCTTTACCTCCGGATCGCTTAGTATTTCCTCTTCACTGGCCGCCGCTTTGACGCCGGGAAATGCCTTCTGAAACGCTTCCACCTTTTTTGCATCCGGATCATAGACCCATTTTAAGGTGGCTCCCGCTTCCGTCAGGCCATTGCACATGCCGTAAATGTGGCCGTGATCCAGCGCGATTGCAGCAATCACAAATTCTCCCGGGCCGACCACCGGCGCCGGTTTTCCTTTAGGCGCATAATTCATGCCGTCTTTTTTATCGCTCATAGCAGTCTCCTTCTTCATTATATCTATTCTGACAGCACAACAGCCGGCTGAACCGGCTGTATGCGCTTTATCAGCTCCGATTAGTTCTGTGCTGAAAAATATTCTGTTCTTTCATCAATGATCTGCTGGATTCCGGTTTTTTCAAGCTCGGACATATATTCATCAAAGGTTGCATCGAAATCTGCGGAAGGACAGGTAACACATTTAACTTTATACTTGTCTCTGACAATATTGATATCAGTGATCAAATCTGCCGTGGAAGGAGCCGTATAAGTGGTATTGTTAATTATTGTTCCTGTCAGGGCATTTTCGTAGTTCTGGATTACATGATCCTCATAGCCCGGAGCTTCTTTTGCCGTACAGGCATTGAAATCATCAACAGTCTCAAAATATCCCTGATTTCCAGTGAGGAAAATATCCGCACGGATCCAGTCCTTATCCTTGGCATTATACTGTGCATCCATAACAACAGGGATTCCTGCGTCATCAAGTTCATAATGCTCTCCCTCAAAACCATGGTAAAGAACAAATCCGCCGTCCTTGGAACACATCCAGTCAAGATAGGTCATACATGCTTCCACGGTTTCCTCGTCGGCCGTCAGAGGACAGAAGGCAATCAATCCGCCGTTTGCATAAGCGCCGCTGTACTGCTTTCCGTCATTGACATTTTTCAGATTGGGAATGGAAATGATATCTGCTCCGGGTACATTTTCCTGGAGTGTCTTTAACAGGGAACCGCGCAGAACATCCACGCTGAAATTAACATTTGCCTCAAAGAAGCCAACAGCTCCCGTTACGATATAGCTTTTGAAGGTATCCTCATCCATCGTATAATATTCCTGGTGCATAAGTCCGTTATTATATAGCTTATTCATATAACGGTAGTAATCTCTCATACCTTCATCATAGTAATCCACCACTGCATCTTCCCCATTGGCTACCTTGGATTTAATAGGATCTCCTGCCGTTTTGGAGAAGGCAAGACGGAGGTTATAGAACATCCACTCAATCGCGCCGATAACATCTGTCCTGCCGTCCGGATTGTTTTTCACCATCTGCTCGATTACATTATAAAGCTCGTCCGGTGTGGTGGGAACTTCCAGCCCCAGCTTATCCAGCCAGTCTTTTCTCAGGAAAAGGTTGGTCTCTGCAGTCGTCGCTCTTTTGGCCACAATGCCGAAAAGTTCATTTTTAGCATTCCTGCCGATATTAATGACATCTTCCCCCAGATAAGCCTTCATATTCTGCGCCTGATCCCCGCCGTCAATAAAGGGGGACAAATCCCAGGTGCCGCCCTGGTTATAATAATCCTCAGCATACGCGTAGGTATAGGTAACCGTCAGATCAGGAGCTGTGCCGGAAGCCACCATGGTCTGCATTTTTGTCACTTCATCATTACGGGGGACGGGAACGAATTCAACATGAATACCTACCTTGCCCATTTCCTGATTCACATAGTCCACCCATTTGTTATCCGTAATCGTAGAGCCTTCCGGCGCATTACTGCGGTCAAACAGTTCCACAGTTATGGTCACATCGTCAAACTGCTTCGAGCCATAGGTTGTCTGATACTTGCTTTCTCCGCCGTTTTCTCCTGTGCCCTGCGCTTCGCTGCTTTCAGCTGAAGCCGCCGCAGTATCGGACGTATTGCCCGTCTGCTCCGTTGAGGAGCTGCCGCATCCTGCCGTTAACGCCGCCAGCATCGACGCCGTAAGAACACATGCGATACCTTTTTTGAAACTTCTTCTCATAATCTTTCCTCTCTCTTTCTCCTTTTTTTATTTGATGGCACAAAGGCCATGCTTCCTGTAACGTTTTCCTAGCCCTTCACCGAACCGACCATAACTCCTTTTACAAAATACTTCTGAAGCCAGGGATATACCACCAAAATGGGGATAGTGGATACCGCAACCGTGGCCATTTTCAGGGACTGCGACATAACCTGTGTCCCCAGGCCCTCCTGGTTGGCCGCGGAATTGTTCAGTTCCCCGCCGAACAGAAGGCTCCTCAGTCTCAGCTGCAGGGTATATTTATTAGGATCCTGCACATACAGCAGGGCATCAAAATAGCTGTTCCAGTATCCTACCGCATAAAACAGCCCGATGGTTGCAATGATGGGCAGGGACAGCGGCAGTATGATTCTGGCCAGTGTCTGGATATCCGAAGCGCCGTCAATCCTGGCCGCTTCCTCCAGCTCCTTCGGCAGTTCCCGGAAAAAAGTCCTCATGACAATAAAGTTAAATACGTTCACAGACTGCGGAATAAACAGCGCCGCCAGTGTATCATACAGGCCAAGCTGCTTCACCACCAGGAAGGTGGGAATCATGCCGCCGCTGAAGTACATGGTGAACAGAATCAGCCCTGTGAAAAATTTTCTACCCGGCAGATAATCCCTGGAAAGGGCATATGCTGCGCATACGGTAAGAAACAGGCTCAAAAAGGTGCCCAGCACCGTTACGATGACGGTGGATTTCATGGACATCCATATCTGGGAACGTCCCAGTATCTGCTTATAGGCATCCAGGGTAAAATCAATCGGGTAAAAAGTGACTCTTCCCGACAGAACCGCATTATACCCGCTCAGCGAATAGGCGATTACATTCAGAAAAGGATACAGGCAGCAAAAGGTAATTAATGTGATAATCGCATAATTACAGATTGTCCCGACTGTTATCTTCTTTTTCAGTTTTCCTGCCATTACAGTGTACCTCCCCACTAAATAATTCCGTCTTCACCGATTGCTTTTGCGAATTTATCCGCGGCGAAGAGAATGATGATATTGATTACCGACTGAAACAGGCCGATTGCTGTAGAATCACTGTACTTTGCACGTTCTATACCAAGCCTGTAGGTATAGGTGCTGATAACCTCGGAAACTTCCTTCACCTTATCATTTCCCAGCAGCAAAGGCGCATCCAGGCCGATTGTCATCATTTTGGATATCTGAAGAATCAGCATGGTGACGATCACAGACTTTATGGACGGCAGTGTGATATATACCAGTCTCTGGAATTTCGTTGCCCCGTCCAGATAGGCCGCTTCATAAAGGGATTCATCCACACCGGTTAAGGCTGCCAGATAGATTATGGTCCCCCAGCCAATCTCCTTCCACACATTACATACCACATAGGTAAATATCCACCACCCGTTATCGCTCAGAAAAGGAACGGATGGCATTCCGAAGGATTCCAGAATACGGTTTATGGTTCCTCCCTGCTGGGAAAAAAGATTGGTTGCAATCCCGGCAACCACCACCCAGGAAATAAAGTGGGGCAGATATAAAATGGACTGCGTAATTTTTTTGAATTTGGCATTCATTATCTCATTGAGCATCAGGGAGACAATGATTGTCAGAGGGAAGCTAACCGCCAGCGCAAGCAGGTTAAGCGTTAATGTATTCCGTATAATCACCCAGAAATTCCTGTTTGAAAATATCTTCTTAAACACGTCCAGTCCGCACCACGGACTGCCCAGGACTCCCTTAAAAACGTTATAATCCTTGAAGGCAATGGTCACTCCATACATCGGTATGTACTTGAACACTATATAGTACAGCAATACCGGCAGCAGCATTAAGTACAGCCATTTGCAGTTCCAGATCCGACTGAATGTATGTCCGTTATTTTTTTTGAACATCTTACTTTGCACTTGTTTATCCTCCTTTGCTTTGTCCAACTGCAGTTATACTTTACCACGACGTTTCACATCAACTATACCTGTTATCTGACTTTTTTTTAGCGCAATCCGACTTTTTTGGGCAGATTGGTCATATTTTACTTGTCATGTAAATTCTTTTATCACTTTTTTTTATCATCTGTAATTTGGCTTGATATTTTATTGTAATTTATTATATTTCACGTTAAAATAGGCTTTATCAGGGAGGTAAATTGTGCAATGAATACACAGTTCAGAAAAATATTGAATATGTTAGAAGAAGATATTGGCTGCCAGGTAAAAAATATAGATGTGCCTGTAGACCCAACCATGACGCTGCATAATCATGACGGTTATGAAATATTTCTGATGCTGGGCGGAAATGTCAATTTTTTTATGGAAGGCGCCTGCAAGAAGATTGAGCGCGGCGATTTGTTTTTCATTCAGCCCTATGCGTTTCACCTGGCGCATCTGCTGGACTCCGAGCGCTATGACCGTATCATTATTAATGTCAGGGTTCCCATGATGCAGGCCCTGTCCAGTGAAATGACAGATCTTTCCTCCATGTTTTACCGGCTTCCCTCTAATGCAATTAACCATATCCAGCTGAGCGAAAAGGAAATAGAGGCATTTCTGAATCATTCCTATAAGCTGCAGGATACGCTGAAATCCAATTCCTTTGGGAGTGATATCCTTGCGGAAGCCCTTACCAAAATACTTCTGGTAAAGCTCAACCGGTTTGTCCGTTCGGATACCTCCCCTGAATTCCAGGGAATTATGCCGGATCTGATAACTAAAATTTTCTCCTATATTGAGCAGCATCTGACGGATGACAATCTGTCCATAGAAATACTCGCAAAGGAGCTTCATCATAACAGCACCTATATCAGCCGCAGTTTTAAAAAGGTCACCGGTACCTCTCTGCAGCAGTACATCATAGCGAAAAAAATAGCCCTTGCGCAGAAGCATCTGCGCGAAGGCTACAATCTTTGTGATGCCTGCTATGCCGCAGGCTTCCACTGCTATTCCAATTTTTCACGGACCTTTACAAAACAGAGCGGGATGACTCCCAAACAGTATCAGCTGCAGGTGCAGACGGCGCGCTGACGCCGGGCCAATTTCCCGCCCGGCCCGGCTGTTCCCTTCCCGGACGTTCTAAGCTTCCTCGTCCGCCCACACTTCCTTCGCCATCCTGAATGCCGCCCAAGCCTTAGGCCATCCGCTGTAGAAGGCAAGCTGTGTGAACACCTCCGTGATTTCCGTCCTGGTAATCCCATTTTTCTTCGCGGTTTCCAGATGATACTTGAATGAAGAATCCAGCATACCGCTGGTCATCAGGGCGGTTACCGTAATCAGGCTGCGGTCACGCAGCGATAGCTTATCCTCGCGGCTCCATACCTCCCCGAATAATACATCATCATTCAGCTGCGCAAATTTGGGGGCAAATTCTCCCAGCGCCTCTCTTCCTGCCGTCTGTTTTTCCATTGTTACTCCTTTCCGCGCTCTTTATCGCATAAAAAACAAGCCTGTCGAAAGTACATTCCTATAATCATTTCAGCTTTCTGTAATCCTGCTGTTCCACCGGTTCCAGCCATTCCGTCCGGGCATTTTCAGTCTCCTTTAAGCGTTCAGCTTTGCCGTAAAATCGGCCATGGCTTCTGATATTTTTATCTGCTGAGGGCAGACGGCTTCACAGCTTCTGCAGCCGATGCAGGCGCCGGGCCTTTTCTCCTCCGGCACGGCCATCAGCGCCATCGGCGCTAAAAAGCCTCCTCCGGTAAAGCAGTGCTCATTATACAGCTCCAGAAGCGAGGGGATATCCAGCCCCTTCGGGCAGTGGCTCACACAATAATGACAGGCGGTACAGGGCAGGGCAATCTTTTTTACCATGCGTTCCGCCATTTCAAGCAGCGCCGTCATTTCCTTATCTTTCAGCGGCTTATCCTCTTCATAGGTTCTGATATTCTCCTTCAGCTGTTCAGAATCTGACATACCGGAAAGTACCATGGTTACGCCGGGAACAGACTGCAGGAACCGGAAAGCCCATGCAGGGATTTCTTCCTCCGGCCGAAGCTCCTTCAAAACAGCTGCATTTTCCTCCGGCAGCGCCGCCAGCTTTCCGCCCCGCAGAGGCTCCATTACCCAGACGGGGATATGATAACTGTTAAGCAGTTCCACCTTCGCCCCGGCATTCTGGAACGACCAGTCCAGGTAGTTAAGCTGGATCTGGCAGAACTCCATATGCTCCCCATACGCATCCAGGAATCGTTTCATCACATCATAGCTTCCATGGGCAGAAAATCCCAGATGCCGGATGCGTCCTTTTTTCTTCTGTTCCATCAGGTAATCAAAAATGCCGTATTTTTCATCCAGATAGGCATCGATGTTCATTTCACAGATATTGTGAAACAGATAAAAATCAAAATAGTCCACACCGCATTTTTTCAGCTGTGCTTCAAAAATAGGTTCCGCCTTATCCATGTTGGAAAGGTCATAGCCGGGAAATTTCGTCGCCAGATAAAAGCTGTCCCGGGGATATCTGCCCAACGCCTCTCCCAGCACTGTTTCGGAATTACCGTCATGATAGCCCCATGCGGTATCATAATAGTTAATGCCGTGCTCCATGGCATATGCAACCATTTCCGCGGCGGCCTCCTTGTCAATCTGAGCGTCATTCCCGTCAATCACCGGCAGACGCATGGCCCCCATGCCAAGGGCGGATAATTTCAAATTCTGAAAATCGCGGTATATCATTTGCACTCCCTCCTTATTTTTCTGTACATGCTATACTTTATGATATCAAAAAAGGAAATACTGCTGCTTCCCTCTCTGTCTTTAATGTAAATTCATTTCAGGTCATTGGCAAATACTTAAAAATAATTCTTTATTATACCGTTTACGAATACTTGCCGGGAATCCGGCCAGCAATGGGACGGCGTTACTCTTCTGCCATGCTTTCGGGAATTGTGCAGGTCATAAATCGGCTCCGGATGTATATAATGAAACAAAAACCGGAAGATAGCTATGAACAAAATGGAAAAGATCAAAGGACTGACAGGGATGCTCTTTCTGTTTGTCCTGGTCTTTCTTGCAGGCCGTTTTCTGGCCCGGGCCGTGGATGCCAGAAGCACGATGGCGCCGGTGCTCCCCGCGTAAGGGAGCTGGGGCCTGAGCTTTCAGGAGGACGGCAAACCGCCTGTCGCCAACGACAGCTTTGATGAGCTGGCAAAATACGATGCATTTTATGCGGAATATACGCAGGAAAAGGTTCTTTACCTGACCTTCGACTGCGGTTACGAAAACGGAAATACACCTGCAATCCTGGATGCATTAAAAAAACATAACGTGAAGGCGACCTTCTTTGTGGTGGGAAATTATCTGGAAACCAGCCCGGATCTGGTAAAAAGGATGCTGGAGGAGGGACATATTGTAGGGAATCACAGCTACCATCACCCGGATATGTCCCGGATGGACAAAGAAAGCTTTGCCAGGGAGCTGGGGGATCTGGAGACGCTTTACCAACAGATCACAGGAACGCCGATGGTAAAATTCTACCGCCCGCCTCAGGGGAAATACAGCGAAAACAATCTGCAGATCGCAAAGGATCTGGGCTACAAAACCTTTTTTGGAGCCTGGCCTATGTGGACTGGGATCAGGATAAGCAGCCGACCCATGAAGAGGCCTTTGACAAACTGCTCAAAAGGGTGCATCCGGGCGCCATTGTACTGCTTCATAATACCTCGAAAACAAATGGGGAGATTCTTGACGAGCTGCTCACAAAATGGGAAGGGATGGTATATACCTTCTGTTCTCTGACAGACCTGCCCGGGGTGATGTAAGGGCGCGTAAAACGGAGGCCTGAAAAAAAGACGGCAGAAAATTTTTCTTACTTTTTTTATGGGAATTATATGCTAGAATGGATTTCGGATACCCAAAATCTCTTACAGTTAAATGTACAGTTGATTTTCTGGAGGAACTAGTCGCTGATGGAATTAAGAGTAAGGAGTTTACAAATGTTAAGGCATTACTAAAGTTAATGCTAATATGGGCTGTCAGAGAAGAATACCTTGAGTTAGATGTTATGCGAATTTTCTGGAATCTGGAAATATCAGATAAGGAGTTTGAACATGCGTATAAAGATCCGAGCAGTCAGGTTTTTCTGGACTGGGAATTGGATAGGCTCATCCCTTATTTAAAAGAAAATAGGAAAATGCCACATTGTATGGCCATTATTCTTATGTTTGTCACTGGCATCCGAGTAGGTGAGTTGGTAGCCTTACAAAAAGAAGACCTTCGTAATGATAACAGTATTGTCATAAAAAAATCAGAAACACGCTACAATCTAGGAGATGGAACAGGGTATCATTACGAAATCGTTTCTCACCCTAAAACCCAGGCAGGCTATCGAAATGTATATTTACCAGAAGAAGCAAACTGGATACTTAAATGGATGTCCTCCCAAGATGGTGAGTATATATTTATGTATCAAGGCCATAGAATTACTGCATCTGCAATACGAAGCAAATTATATCGTATTTGTAAAAAAGTTGGGATAGCATCCAAAGGCCCTCATAAGCTACGTAAAACCTATTTATCTATCTTATTGGATGAAAAATGTGATCAACGACTTGTAACAGATCAAGCTGGTCATGCAAGCATCAAAACATCAGAGGCAAGTTATCATTATAATCGTAAGAATGCAGGCAAAAAAATTGCGCTATTGAGTAATATTGATGCATTTTCTCGAGTATCAGTTGATTGACCAATTGATTGACTTGATTGACCAAAATAAGAAAAGTACCGCAAATACGGTACTTTTCCAATGGAGCATACGGGGCTCGAACCCGTGACCTCCACGCTGCCAGCGTGGCGCGCTCCCAGCTGCGCTAATGCCCCGTCCGTGATATATCATATCAAATGTTTCCCTGCTTGGCAAGAAAAATTTTTACCATTTTCTCATTTTTTCCACATTTTATTTTCCTGCCAGCAGCCGCCTCATCTGTACTTCCCGGAAACCCGCATTTTCTCAGCCTTTCCCATCAAATTCTTCTCTTCCGGGCAAAGCACCTCCTCCAGTTCTCTCCGGTGAAGCCCTTTCCCGATAAATACGGCACGGGAATCCCCGCCGCCTTCATAGCCGGTAATACTGTAATTCCTGTCCACCACATCGAATCTGAGCCATGCGCTGCCTGCCGGAAGATACCCCTTGGCCCGCCTGATATCGCCGAACACGCCTGACACCACTCCCTGCAGAAACAGAAGCAGCTGGTTACCGGACTCCAGGTGTATGGAGGTAAAGCCTGCATTCTCCAAATCCGGCTGCAGCGTTTCCCTCTCCCTTTTCTTCGCGTTCTCCTCCCCTTCCTTCGTCAGATATCTCTCAAAAAGCCCATTCCACCAGGAAGCCTCTTTCTTCTCGCAGGAATCCGTCACAATCTCCCCCTGAGGATTCATTGCCCTCACTTCTGACGCAATCCTGCAAAGCTCCTCCGCGTCCAGTGCCCCTGTTTTGGTAAAAATAACCGTGGCTGCGTTTTCAATCTGGTCCCTGCAGATTTCCGGGTACTTTTCCTTATCCCTGTCAAAAGCGGACACATCCAGCACCGTTACCGGCTGCAGCAGTACTATTCTTTCATATTGGATCTGGCTGATATTGGTAAGGATATTTCCCAGCTTCCCAAGCCCCGTCGGCTCTACCACCAGGTATTCCGGATCAAGCGTATTGGAAATCGTCAGAATGGAGGAAGCAAAATCTGCCTTCATCGTGCAGCAGATACACCCTTCCGTCAGCTCCCACACCTTCATTTCCGCCTGTCCCGTCCCCGATGCCAAAAAACCGCCGTCAATCCCCACTTCACCATATTCATTTTCCATGACCACGAACCTCTTATCCGTTTTTTCTGCCAGAGCCTTGATGAACGTGGTTTTTCCCGCTCCCAGGAATCCCGATATTACCAGTATCTTCATAAAATTATCCCCTATGCTGCAGCTCTTTCCGGAAAATGCGTGCGGTCCAAACAGGCCGCACGCACACATTTCCCGCCGTGCCGGACAAGGCATGCTATTGGCATCCCGTATCCGTCAGGAAGTTCAATATACCCTGATATCAGTCCTCAATCTTCACTACGGGCTTAATCAGATCCTTCGGCTTATCCCTCATTAAGAACAGCGCCTCTTCCACATGATCCCAGCCTTCAAATACATGGGAAACCAGTGGATGCACATCCAGCTTGCCTGCGGAAACCAGCGAGCCCAGCTTCTCCATACGCAGACGTCCGCCGGGCATCAGGCCGCCGTTAATCTGCTTATGTCCCATGCCCACGCCCCATTCCACACGGGGAATGTTAACATAGGTGCCGCTGCCCAGATAATTAACATTGCCGATTTTTCCGCCGGGCTTCAGGCACTTCACAGCGGATTCAAAGGTTTCACAGCCTCCGCCCGCTACAACTACCTTATCCACGCCCTTGCCGTCCGTCAGCGCCAGCACCTGATCCTCAATGGTCCCGTCCTTATAGCTGATAAAATCAGAAGCGCCGTAGCCTCTGGCCGCCTCCACGCAGTTTGGCCTGGTGCCCACCGCAATAATGCGGGACGCGCCGCGCATATTCGCCCCGGCCACCGACATCAGGCCCACCGGCCCGATTCCTATTACAAGGACCGTATCACCGAACTGTACATCTGCCAGTTCCACGCCATGGAATCCCGTAGGAACCATGTCGGAAAGCATACAGGCGTCAACAGGGCTGATGTTGGAAGGCAGAAGCGCCAGGTTCCCGTCCGCATCATTTACATGGAAGAATTCTGAAAATACACCATCCTTGAAATTGGAGAATTTCCACCCCGCAAGCATTCCCCCCGAATGCATGGAATAGCCTGCCTGCGCTTCCAGGGAGTTCCAGTCCGGAGTGATAGCCGGTACAAGCACTCTGTCGCCGGGCTTGAAATCCTTTACCATAGAGCCAACCTCAACCACCTGCGCACAGCACTCATGGCCGAGAATCATATTATGCCTTTCACCGATCGCCCCTTCCCAGAGCGTATGTACATCCGACGTACAGATTGCTATAGCCAGCGGCTTACAGATGGCATCCATGGGCCCGCACTGCGGTCTTTCCTTCTCGATCCAGCCGGATTCCCCGATTTTAAGCATTGCATAACCTTTCATAAAAATACCTTTCCTTTCTTTGAACCCCAATACCATAACAGTTGCGCTGATAATAAATAGACGTTAACTGTTCCGGACGGCCGTCTTTTTGAATGGCTCTTCCATGCAAGAAGCACCGGAAGTCCATCCGATGTAAATGTTGGCGCAAAAAAAGTCTTATAAGCCAGCTTAACACCTGCTTTGCACCAATATTCCCGCCGACCTGAACTGTTACCATAAATTATACATTCTTGTTAAAAAAAAGTCAATAAAACGCCCCATCATATTCATTTTATATTATAAAACATTTTTTGTTCATAGTTTTCCCCGGCACATTTCACAAATCGTCCCCAACAAAAAAATACGGGCGGGTAGACTATCCCTCCCGTATATGCTATATTCAAATATAAACATCTTTTCCTGTTAAATTTTTTTCAGGAATACGTCCTGCCCACGAAAGGAGACAACACCTTATGATAAAAAAACAAATGACTGACATCCTGCTCTCAGCGGCCCTTTGTATTCTGACAGCCTCTGTCCTCACAGGATGCGCAGCAAACGGTAAAAATAATGCCTCGGGCGTACAGGAAAGCCCGTCCGCTTCCCAGGGACAGGCCGAAAATCCGGCTGCCGGCAATACTGCTGCCGCAGATACCGGAAATACGGCAGACGGCAAAAGCCCTTCCGGAACCGGTGCTTCTTCCGATAATAACAGTTCCGCCGGAACATCTCCCGCCGCCTCATCATCCTCCGACGGCACCGAAGCCTCTTTGGAAGGCCAGGAGGGCGGCGCAGACACAAAAGTCATAGAATCCCAGACCTTCTCCGGAGTCAGCCTGGGCGGTTACGAAAATGTACAGTTCACCACCCGCGAAATCACGGA
>OJUG01002981.1_pt1 | contig 16334 bp, 13 predicted proteins | sample 1599841 | NCBI WGS metagenome assembly OJUG01 (sample SAMN04168659, study PRJEB22393) | human gut metagenome | biome: human gut microbiome; feature: stool | host: Homo sapiens | collected 2014-05-12 | reverse complement strand
TTTTTGATCATCTATGTAACAACCAGTTACCTTTGTAAAGGTACAACTGTCTTTTTTTAATCTTCGTCTTAATTCATTAATTGATTTTTTATCCATTTTTCTAATTCTCTTTCATAATACTCTTGCTCAGTTTTGTTTATTTTTATTATCTGAATTATTCTTTTTAATTTAGTATTTTACCCTTTTGGGGATTTTGGAGACTATTTGTCATTCAATTTATTTTTTGTCATTTGTAACGTCACCGCTTCCTGACAAACCAATTTTTTCTCCTAAATATTTAGGCTCTGGTTTGAAAATACATTTGGCAAAAGATTTTACCCTGGCAATATATTCCCTAAACTTCCAATAGGTCATCTTTTTGCTATAATATCTTAACTCTGAATCTACACCGTAAGCATCAAGTCCAAGTTTATCAGCTATATAAAGTGCTCTATATAAGTGATATTTCTGTGTTACAATAATTACTTTTTTTGCACCAAATATTTCTTTTGCTCGGTAAATAGAATCATATGTTTCAAAACCGGCATGATCCATAAAGATATCTTCTGATGGTATTCCTTCATTTATGGAGTATTCCTTCATAACATTAACCTCATCATGGTCCTTTGTACCATGGTCCCCTGACATAACTATTTTAGGGGCAGCTCCATTTTTATAAAGTTTATCACCTATGATTATTCTATCCTCAAGCATCCAAGTTGGAGTGTTATCTTTTCTAATTCCTGCTCCAAGAACAATAATACAGTCAGCTTTTTTGTCAGAAGCCTCCTTCACCGACAATATCTTTTTCGATTCTTTTCCTGTAATATATAAATTAATAAAAAGCACACTTAATATACATATTACAACAAATATTACGACTGTAATTAAAATTTTTAAAATCATTCTTTTCTTACCTTTTTTCTTACTTTTCATTTGTACTCCCTTTTGCTATGTTTCTATCATTTTGATTTTGCAAAAATACATCTTTCTTTACGTAACAATTTTAAGAAGCCTTTACTTAACTTAAATTATTTCTATACTGGGAAGGTGTAAGACCTGTAATGCTTTTAAATATTTTCATAAAGTGTTTTTCATGATCATAACCTACCGCCTTTGAAATTTCATTTATTTTCATATCTGTTTCGGTTAACAGTTTCTTTGCCTGTCCGACTCTGACATCCTTAAGATAATTTACAAAATTTGTACCTGTATATTGTTTAAATGTAAACGAAAACAATGAATAATTCATTGAAATATAATTTGATACAACAGCCATATTTAAATCTGTATTATAATTTTCCCGTATAAAAGAAATAGCCTTTTGCATCTTTAATGTTGTTTTATGTTCATCAATATTATCACTAACCAATTCATCAAATCTTTTTATCCATGCTCTGACTACTTCCATATATTCGTCTATAGTTTGATAACTGAACATATTTAAAAGTTCCATAATTTCATATTCTTTATTTTTAAGGGACTTCTCATAAACTTTCATTGTTGTCTGGATTATAATTTTCATCTGCTCCTGAAACTCATTTATATGATATTTCCTTTCTTTTACACCTTCCACAAAAATTTCAAGTTGGGCCAATGCTTCTTCCAATTTGTTTGAGCAAATAAGGTTTGCTGTCTGCATCATAAGTTTAACACCATATTCGTATTCTGATTTGGGTAATGTAAATTTAGTTGCATCTACAACAGGTTCACATAGTTCGAAAGCAGTACGACGCATTTCAGCAGCTTCACAAAATGCCTGCTTTATATCCATAAAATTATAATAAACATTGCTTATGCCAATATTATGATCTGCAAGTCTTTTAAGTATTACGTCTTTATAATCCGGTTTACATATCAAAATATCCAGATATTCCTGACCTTTTATATAAAAACTTTTTCCGGGAACAACAAGATCAACATCTTCATCCTTTTTTGCAAAACATATAACCAAAAATTCTTCAAAAGAAATATATTTACTTACATTTAAACATATATTTTCTATTTCAACATCTGTTATATGATCATAAAACAGCATAAACTGTAACTGTTGAATTGCTGTTTTTTTATTCTGATAATCTTTAATTTCCTGCTGTTCAATTTCATCAACAAATTTTTCCAAAGTTTCTGTTATTTTATTTCTGTCTACAGGTTTTAAAATATATTCCCTAACACCATTTCTCAGCATTTCAACGGCATATTCAAAATCATCAAATCCGCTAATAGCTGCAATAAGCGGTGTTTTATCAAGTTTTTGTATTTCACTTACCAAAGTTATTCCATTCATTTTTGGCATACGAATGTCTGTAAACAAAATATCAATATGTCTGTCCTTTATTATTTCTAAAGCACTTTCACCGTTATTACATTCAATAATTTCGTCAATTAAAACTCCTGATCGCTCAATCATCGAGCGGATACCCTGCCTGATAAGTTTTTCATCTTCCACTAATAATAATGTAATCATAACGTTTTCTCCTTGTCTAATGGAATCTGTATCGAAATTTTAGTGTATGCTCCTTCTTGGGAATAAACTGATAATCCATATTCCTTTCCGAAATACATTTTAATTCTCTGCTGGACATTATATAACGCTCTGCCATGTTCTCTTGCATCATCAAATGTAGTTGTATCATTTATTCTGTTTCTGATTTCGGCAAGTTTTTCTTCCGACATACCAACACCTAAATCCGAAACTTCTATTATCACACAATCATCCTTAACAAATGATTTTATATAAATACTTGTATCTTCTGCCATATCTTCTATTCCATGGCAAACTGAATTTTCCACCAAAGGCTGAAGCGACATTTTGGGAATTTTAACTTTCATCAGTTCTTCTGGAATATTTAATGACAAATATATTTCATAATCCTGACGTAAATTCATCAGTTCTAAATAATTCTTTATATTATTTATTTCTTTTTCAAGTTCAACCATGCCTGACGACCATTGCATGCTATACCTGAACATATTTCCAAGTGTTGTTACTGCATCGCTAATGTCATATTCTTCTTTGATTTCAGCCATCATTTTAATAGTCTCTAATACATTATACATAAAATGAGCATTAATCTGATTCTGTAACGACCTGATTTCAGCATTTTTAGCAAGTAATTCTCTATTTATATTTTCCTGATTTAACTTTTCAAGAGAGTTTATCATACTGTTTATTTGCTTGCCAAGCTCAGAAATCTCATCATTTCCTTTTTCAGTAAGTTTTTTTACAGTACCATTTTTTATGTTACTTACTTCAACAGTCAATCTGTTAAATCTGGCAAATGAATTTTTAATGATAAACACAATAATTATGATAAATATAATAGTTGAAGCAATAACTACCGCAAAATATGATAATTGTCCTTTGTAGTAAGAGCTTACTGTTAAATCAATTCTGTCCGCGTGTACATATGTTCCTTTTAAAGAAGAGCATCTTAGTGTTGAGACAACGCAACTTTTATCATTAAAATCTGATAAAATACTATCTGATTTCTTTCCTTTGACAAATTTATAAATATCTTTTTTATTTTTATTTACAATGTTTACTTTTTTTTCATCACTGTATATTTTTCCTTCATCGGAAACAAAACAACTAAACTCATCAGATTTGTTGTTATAAAAATCTGAAAACAGATTGTTCAAATCTGTAGATACCTCCAACACCGCAATTTTCTTTCCGTCATCATCATAAACATCTGTTAAAATTGCAGCCAATCTACTATCGTCTTTTTTATTATTTAAAGTATCCTTATAATCAAACACCCATTCATTGTTTTTATAATTATTGTAAAACGACAACTGTTTCATTTTTTCAATATTATAAAAACTTGGTTCTTTTTCCGTAATATTTGCATTTACAAAAAGTCTTACATTGTTGATATAAGGGTTAATATTAATCATATAGTCTATTGAGGATATTTGTGTGTTATAAAACTCAATTTTTTCTACAGTATTTAAATCCTTATTTTTTTGAACTTTTGCAATATAGTCATATATTTCCTGTTTATGTAAAATAATCTGCTGAACCAGATAACATGTTTCTTCAACATCCTTAAACTGACTTGAAACATCAAACATGTTGGTCTTTTCAGTGGCAAGGGCAACGTCTTTTGCATTGCTTGCCATATTAAAAAACATAATTATAGTCCATAAAATTGTGCATACCAATAATGCAACAACAATTATAAGAATTATTTTATTACATAAAGATAATTTAAATTTTTCAGATTTCTTTTTCATTATTTATCTAAACCTAATTTTTTTATATTAATGTTCATTTGTTTTGTAAGTGCTTTTAAAACTTTATTATATCCATTTTTGTAACGCGCTTTCATAAACGAATCATAAATGGAATCAAACTCTTCATCAGATTCTGCAAGCAATAATTTAGGAAGAGTTTCTCCCCACTTTTCATCCAAAGAGTTTTTTAATTTTCCAATTTCAGAATTTGAATCAAAAGTTATTGTATATTGCCCCACATACGTTGTATATGGATATGTCCATTGTTTTAGCTGGGTAACAGGATTGTTTATATCATCCTTTATCCATTGTGATCCCAACGCATCATTTTGCATCATCCAATAACAGGAATCGGCACCGTATTTTTTATCAAAAGTTTCCCTGTCTGTGTTAAGAATCTCTTTGACATTTTTCTTTAATTCAGGAAGACCTTCATCATTGTAATCCCATGTTTTTCCTTCCACACCAAGCCATGTCATTTTCTGTCCTTCTTCACTTATAAGGTAAGTAAGAAGTTTTATTGCTTTGTCAGGATTCTTGCAGTTTTTTGAAATAAGTGTAACTGTCCATCCATTAACACTTGTTCCAGGTAATGTATAATCATCACCATTTAGATTCTTAGGTCCATCAACAGCTATGTAAATACTATCTTTATCCTTTGCATAGAGATTTTTTTCCTGATCAGCCAAATCAGTATACTGATATATCATACAAAAATACTGACCATTATTAATCTTTTCAGACATCTGCGTTCTTGAATCAAGAAAAATTTCATCTTTCAATAATCCTTCACGACCAAGTTTGTTATATGCCTTTAACCATTTTACATAACTTTTGTTTTTTAGACGATCTATTGCCTTTCCATTTTTATCTGTATAAGGTACTGCCAAAAAGTCCAACAAATAGTTGTCAAAAGAATCACAACCAATATTATTAAATTGAGTACATCCAACAGGAATCATTTCTTTTCCATCAATTGTCGGAAACATTTTTGCTGCTTTTTTAACAGCCTTAACAAACCCTTCCGGTGTAGTCATATCCGGCTTTCCAATTGCCTCATACATATCTTTTCTTACCAAAAAAGTTTCGTTAGATGCAAGGTTGTCATACTTGTCATAATCTGATGGTGAACAAGCTGAATTTGGATACTGATACAAATGTCCGTCATCTGCTTTGTGCCAACTTACCACTTCATCATTAATCACTTTATAAAAATATGTATCATATTTGTCTGCCAATGTATCAAGGGCATAAACTTTGTCTCCTTCTACCATCTGGCTTATTTCCGGTTCCCACCAGCCAAGAGTAATCAAATCAGGTAATGTGTCACTTGCAATCATTGAATCCAACTTTTCATTAGGATCACCTGATGGTGTAACAAAATCAATATTACATCCTGTCTTTTTGGTTATTGCCTTTGATACCATATTTTCTCCCCACTTTGTAGCAAACCATGAGAAGTTTATATACCACGACAAATCAACAGTTTTTTCCCCTTCACTTTCGTTGTCACATCCCCACAATGATAATATCATTGTAACGGATATAAAAACTGCAACAATTTTTTTAAACATAATTACTCCAATTTTATATTAATCAAATATATTAAAAGAAATCTTTTAAAGGTTTCTCCTGTTTCTTTCTTGTTATTTCCATTAATCCAAGTTCTGTAACATCAACTGCAATAGTTGTAACTGCATCAACAGAAAGATATTCTCTCATATTTTCAAGTAAAGGTTCATAACTTAACTTTTTCATATTAATGAAATCAACAACAATTGTACCTGAAATATTTCTAAGTCTAAGATGTCTTGCAATTTCCCTTGCAGCTTCATCATTTATGCGTATAATTGTATTTTCTCTATCTGTTTTTAAATCAGCTTTTCCTGTGTTTACATCAATTACAGTCATTGCTTCGGTCTGTTCGATAATTAAATATGCACCTGATTTCAACCATACTTTTCTTGCTAAAGCATCATCCAAATTTTTCTTTAATGCATATTTATTTATAAGATTTACTTTTGAATCATCATTAAATGCTACTTCAATGTCACGACTTTGTAACTTGTCATAAATTTCAGGAATATCAGTAATAATAACTCCATCAGTTTTCTTTAAAAACTCTCTGCATTTTTCAATTGTATTATGCTTCTTATATACAAGTGTTTTTGGAGTTGAATGAAGCTGTTTTAATTTAAGTGCGGCAAACTTGTCAATAAGCGTGTCTGCAATAATAAAAATATCTTCATCTGTATATTTTAAAGCATCAGTTCTTACAATAAAACCGTACTCTTCAGTTACATAATCTGACAAAATTTCTTTAAGATGTTCTCTTGTTTCTTTATCCTTTATTTTTCTTGAAACATTAACAGATGAATCACCAACTGTTAAAATCAAACATTCTTTTGGTATATTGAGTTTCCATCTTAAAAGATAATCTTTTGTTTTTACTTTGTCACTTCTAACCTGTACCAGCATTTTGTCACCCTCTTTTACAACTCCCGGGTAATCTTTCAAGGACAGAAAACCTTTTTTATCTCTTCCAAACTCAACAAAAACAGCATTTAAATTTTTAACAACATCTTTTACATACCCCATATAAATATTGTCCACAAGAGATTTTGATTCAAAATCCTGAATGTTTAATAAAACATTGTCTCTAAACTGAAATCCTAACTTATGATTTAATACCTTTGAAATTACTAATTTATTATCCAATTTGTCCTCCTACGTCATCTAGTGACTTTAATTCATTGTTTTCTATATAATACATGTCAAGTCTTTCATACTGTACAAAATCAGGTAATTTGATGCCTGTATATTGGGACAATGCTTCCACAACCAAATCAGGTTTAAGATTTGAAACACTCCCCTGGTCAACCTGCATGAAAATACCATTTTTATCAACTGATAATTTGTGAATCATAGGTTTTATATCTACTATTTTTTCACTTCTTTTTGTTTTTTTTAGTATGGTGATTTCTTTTTGATTATAGAACTTTTCAACCATTTCTTTAGAAAACAAATCTGTATAAACAAAATAATCTGCAGCAGCAACTATTGACATTGCCTTTTTGTCACTGTCTTTTAGCAGTTTGTAACTTAATACCTCTACGCCTTCAACATTTTGGTTGTTTAAGCGTTCCAACATCTTTTCTGATGAATCTGTTGAATTTACTTCCAAATCAAAATACTCACCTTTGCTTATAATTCCAACACTAAGTGGTGCCGCAAATGACATTTTCTGATGTGGTGAAAATCCTTCAGAATAACACACGTCCACATCTGCCCTACGCATAACTTTCTGAAAATATCTGACCATATCAAGGTGACCGATAAATTTCATTATGCCTTGTTTTGCAAATCTAATTCTTATTCTCAAAACAAACACCTCCTTTGAAACTTGCCGCACCACATCCTGAACACTGCATTCTACAGTTTGGTGTAACTTTTTCATCATGAGCGTTGTGCCACTCATTTAAAAGGAATTTTTTAGTAACACCTGTGTCAATAAAATCCCATGGAAAAACTTCATCTTCTTTTCTTTCTCTTGTTATATAAAAATCCATGTCAATATTTTCTTCTGAAATAGCCTGATCCCAAATTTCTTTGCTATGACATTCAGACCATGAATCATATATTCCACCTTTTTTGTATACATTAACAAGCAAAGAGGATAATCTTCTGTCTCCCCTTGCCAAAAGCCCTTCCAATATACTAATATCTGATTCATGCCAGTTGTATCTGATACTTTTTTTATTTAATAATGTTTTTAACTTATCGTTTACCCTATGTGCCTTGTCTAAAAAGTTTTTTGCTGTACACATAGGTGCCCACTGAAATGGTGTAAATGGTTTTGGCACAAAAAAAGAAGAACTTGCAGTAATCTGACATTTTCCATGTCTTTGTTCCTTAGGAACTGTTTCATAATATAACTCTGCAATCTTTTCGCACAAATCCATAATGCCATCTACATCTTCATTTGTTTCTGTAGGCTGTCCAAGCATAAAATAAAGTTTAACTTTATTCCATCCACCTATAAATGCCTGCTTACATCCATTCAAAATATCTTCTTCACTAAGCCCTTTATTGATAACATTTCTCATACGCTGAGTTCCTGCTTCAGGTGCAAAAGTTATTGAACTTTTCTTTACATCCTGAACCTTACTCATAATATCAAGAGAAAATGCATCTATACGAAGAGATGGAAGTGATATATTTATTTTTTTCTTTTTACATTCTTCCATCAAAAAATCTATAAGTTCCTGCAACTGACTATAATCACTGGTACTAAGAGAACTTAGGGAAATCTCATCATGACCTGTGGTTTTAAGTTGAGTCAGTGCAATTCTTTTTAATGTTTCAAGTCTTTTCTCTCTAAGTGGCTTGTAAACTGAGCCTGCCTGACAAAAACGACATTCTCTTATACATCCACGTTGTACTTCAAGTACACATCTGTCCTGCACCACTTTGGTAAATGGTACAACAGGCTTGTCAGGATATGCAACTCCATCAAAATCAAGCACAATATCTTTTCTAACTATAGGGTTAATATTTGGATTGTTGCATTTAATTTCCTTTACTGTACCGTCATCATTGTATGTTACATCATAAAACATTGGAACATACATACACGGTATGCTGGCAGCCATTTCAAGGAAATCTCTTTTCGTGCCACCTTTTGCTTTATTTTCTTTGTATAAATCAATAAGGTGATAAAATTCCGTTTCACCTTCACCCATATAAAACAAATCAAAAAAATCTGCAACAGGTTCGGGATTGTAAGTACATGGTCCTCCACCCATAACAATAGGATCATCTTCTGTTCGGTCAGAAGCATATAGTGGAATACCGCTTAAATCCAATACCTGTAATATGTTGGTATAACACATTTCATACTGAATGGTTATGCCAAGAAAATCAAAATCTTTTATAGGATTCTGAGTTTCTATTGAAAATAAAGGTATATGTTTTTCCCTCATAATTTTGTCTAAATCAGTCCACGGAGAATATACTCTTTCACAATAAATATCGTTACGTCTGTTTAACAAATCATAAATAATCTGAATACCTAAATGGGACATTCCAATATCATAAACATCCGGAAAACACATTGCAAATCTCACATCTACTTTATCCGGATTCTTTTTTACCATATTTACTTCTCCACCAATATATCTTGCTGGATTTTCAATTTTCATTAATATTTCATCACTTAATGCTAGTTTTCTCATATTTTATTCCTTATTGTAGTTTATATTATGCCTATAATGATTAGAAATAAATCAAATAAAATATTATTTTAATTACAAGGATTTTTTTCTATGTTATAATATAAAAAATAAACCTTTAAGTTTATTTTGTCGATTTACGCATATCATTTATAATACTATATATAAGTTTTTTTTACAATAAATAGCTTGTTACAAAATGTAATTTTTTCTTAATTTTTTACGTAACCATACACAAATGTGCTTTCTTTAATACATTTGTTATGTATAATGATTTTCTATTTATTTTTTACAAATATAACTGAATGTTTTTTAATTAAAATTAGATTAGGAGATATAAAATGTACAAATACGAAACCCATCTTCATACAAAATATGGCAGTGCCTGTGCTACCACTTCAGGCAGAACTCTGGCTATAGAATTTTATAAAAAAGGTTATGACGGCATTATTATTACGGACCATTTTTTTAGAGGAAATACTGCTGTTTCTAAGCAAAAACCTTGGGATGACAGAATAGCTGATTTTTGTTATGGATATGAACAGGCAAAAGCTGTTGGTGATGATATTGGATTAAAGGTGTTTTTTGGATGGGAAGAAACTTTTGACGGGCAGGATTTTCTTATATATGGTTTAGACAAAAACTGGTTACTTAATCACCCTGAAATCCAGTATTGCAATATTAAAGAACAATACGAAATGGTAGATGCGGCAGGTGGTATTGTTATTCACGCCCACCCTTTCAGGAATAGACCATATATTCCAAAAATCAGACTTTTTCCAAAATATGTTCATGGTGTAGAAGTTTACAATGCATGCAACTATGACGAAGAAAACCGTCAGGCATATTTGTACGCGAAAAAATATAATCTTCCTGCTACAGCTGGATCAGACAGTCATCATCATGATGTGATTTTTTCCGGTATAGCCACCGAATATCCTTTAAATTCAATAAATGATTATGTAAAACTTATAAAAGAAAACAAAAACAAAAGACTGATTTTTTCAAAATAAAAATCTTGACTATTTTTTAATTTAAAATCAATATAGAAAAAGCTGTAATTAATAACCTTATGTGTATTAACTACAGCTTTATATTTGTTTAAACTTAATCTTATTTATCTGTATTTTATTGTGCTATATTTTCCATTTATCTTCTGGACAGTTCTTTTGTGATTTCGCTCCATGTTACACCACGTTCTGCCATAAGAACCATAACATGATATAGGAAATCAGATATTTCATATTTTACTTCCTGTGGATCAGGATTTTTAGCAGCAATTACAATTTCAGTTGCTTCTTCTCCTACTTTCTTTAGGATTTTATCAATACCTTTGTCAAACAGATAGTTTGTATATGAGCCTTCCTTTGGATGCTCCTTTCTATCTAAAATAACATTAAATACATCCTCAAATACATTCATAGGATTGGTATTGTCATATTCTTTTTTTACAAGTTCGTTGAAAAAGCATGTATCAGCTCCTGTATGACATGGCACTCCAACCTGACGAACTTTTGCAAGAAGAGTATCTTTATCACAATCTGCGTACAGTTCCTTAACATACTGAAAATGACCTGATGTTTCTCCTTTTATCCAGAGTTCATTTCTGCTACGGCTGTAATATGTCATCTTTCCTGTTGCAATAGTATTGTTAAAAGCTTCTTCATTCATATATGCAACCATTAACACTTTATTTGTTTTGTAATCCTGTACAACAACAGGTATCATGTCATCAGAATTTAGCTTAAAACTATCAAAATCCAATGTACTTTCAAAAACATTTACTTTAATATTATTTTCTTTTAATTTATTTTTATATGACATAAAATCAAAGTCAGCATTAAAATCAATAGTTGTTAAACCGTACTGATTTTTGAATTTATTATAGTCATCACTGTTTCCAATAAACAAAATATCATTGTCTGTTTTAAGACTTTTGTTTGAAGTAATAACCAATGATACTTTTTCATCTATATCTTTTGGCACATCTTCATCTGTTATGATAGCAAGATTTTCACTGCCAAATCTTTTAGTTGCCTCATCTAATACCTGAAGATTTTCTTTTACATTTAAGATAGCCTTCTTTGCACCTGTATAAATATATTTTTTTACATCTTCAAGACGGGAAACATTGCCACCAACAATCATTGGAATGTCTACTGTATCAGCAATATTTATCATTGTACTGATATTTGCCTCATGTTCCCTGTCTGTAGTTGAGATATCAAAAATCAAAAGTTCATCTGCACCATTATTGTCATATGACAAGGCAAAAGAAACAGCATCACCTATTACTTCCTTTGTATCTTTATTTACAGCTTTTCCATTATATAAATATATTGTTGGAATTATATTTAAATATTTCATTATAACGTTCCTTTCGTTGATAATACATCTGTTATTCTTTCATCAAATAATGTAGCCTGGTCTAAAGCTTTGGAAAAAGCCTTAAAAATTCCCTCAATCATATGGTGATTGTTACCTGATTCAAGGATTTTTATATGCAAATTCATACCAACTGCATAAGTAATGGCATGGAAAAACTCTTTGACCATTTCTGTATCAAAATAACCAACTCTATCTGTTGTAAAATCGACATTAAATACTAAATATGGTCTTCCGGACAAATCAAGAGCACATAGTACAAGAGATTCATCCATTGGTAAAATCACATGTCCATAACGCCTAATTGACTTTTTATCACCAAGAGCCTTTCTAATGGCAACTCCTAATGCAATACCTGTATCCTCAATTGTATGATGACAGTCCACATACAAGTCTCCTGTAACCTTTACTGTCAAATCAAACAGTCCATGCTTTGCAAAACTTATAAGCATATGGTCAAAAAATCCGATACCTGTACTTACCTCTGACTTTCCTGTTCCATCCAAATCTATTGTAACTTGAATTTGTGTTTCTGAAGTATTTCTAACACACTCGCCAACTCTACCCATATCAGTATCCTTTCCGTTTATTAATCTTCAAATCTTACTTTAATTGAATTTGCATGAGCTGTCAAACCTTCTGCTTTTGCAAATTTTTGAATATCTTCACTCATAGGCTGTAATGCTTCTCTTGAAAATGAGATAATACTTGATTTCTTAATAAAATCATCAACGCTTAGTGGTGAGAAAAATTTGGCAGTACCATTTGTAGGAAGTACATGATTTGGCCCTGCAAAATAGTCGCCAAGTGGTTCACTACTGTACTCTCCAAGGAAAATAGCTCCTGCATTTTTTATACGTGTCATTGTATCAAATGGATTTTTTGTTAAGATTTCCAAATGTTCTGATGCTATTTCATTTGTTGCATCTATTGCATCTTTCATAGAATCAGCAACTAAAATATAACCATAATTTTCCAATGACTTTTTCATTATATCTGTTCTTGATAATTCATTTACAAACGTGTCTATCCAGTTTGAAACTTCGTTAGCCAAATCTTCACTTGTTGTAACAAGAATGGCTGATGCAAGTTCATCATGTTCTGCCTGAGACAACAAATCAGCAGCAACATATTTAGGATTTGCTGTTTCATCTGCCAAAACTAATATTTCACTAGGTCCTGCAATGGAATCAATACTTACAAATCCAAATACTGCCTTCTTTGCAAGGGCAACAAAAATATTGCCGGGACCAACAATTTTATCTACTTTATTAATTGACTCTGTTCCATATGCCAATGCTCCAATAGCCTGAGCACCACCTACTTTGTAAATCTTGTCAACCCCTGCTTCGTTGGCAGCAATCAACGTATTTGGATTTACTTTTCCATCTTTTCCCGGTGGTGTAACCATAACTATTTCTTCAACACCGGCAACTTTTGCAGGAATAACGTTCATTAATACAGATGAAGGATATGCAGCCTTTCCACCCGGTACATAAACACCAACTTTTGCAATTGGTGTAACTTTCTGACCAAGTAAAGAACCATCCTCTTTTGAATCAAACCAGCTATATTGTTTTTGCTTTTCATGGTAAACTTTTATGTTATTTAAAGATTTTTTTATAATATCTACAAGCTCTTTGTTTTCTAAATTATCATAAGCTTCCTGTATTTCTTCTTTTGTAACAAGAATATTTGACTCATTTATATCTGCACCATCAAATTTCTTTGTATACTCAAAAATTGCTTTATCTTTATTTTCTTTTACATTGGCAAGAATTTCATTTACACTTCCTGCGTATGAATCATAGTTGTTTGGACTTCTTTTAAGTAAATCTTCTAAAATATTTTTCCTTGAATCTTCTGTTAATTTTACAATTCTCATAACGTTATTCCTTTCTAAGCAAATTATAAATCATTCTATTAACAACAATCAATATACTCTGATTATTTATTGAGTTAATAGTCTAAATTTGATTTAAATAAGATTATTATATAACTTTTTTTAAATCTGCAATAATCTGTCTGATTCTTTCATCTTCCATTTTCATGCTAACCTGATTTACAACCATTCTAGCTGAAAGTGGACAAACTTCTTCTAACACATCAAGACCATTTTCCTTTAATGTTGTACCTGTTTCTACAATATCTACGATTACTTCTGATAAACCAACAATTGGAGCAAGTTCCACTGAGCCGTTTAACTTTATAATTTCAACAGTCTGATGTTTTTTATTGTAAAAATAATCTTTTGCAATCTTTGTGTACTTTGATGCTACTCTTATCATACTATGATTGTTAAGAAGTTCCTTTGCTGACTTTGGACCACATACACACATTTTGCATTTTCCAAATCCAAGGTCTAAAACTTCATATAACTTTCTGTCTTCTTCTAAAATAGTATCTTTTCCAACAATACCAATATCAGCAGCACCATATTCTACATATGTTGGCACATCACTTGCTTTTGCCAGGAAAAATTTTAACTTTAAATCTTCATTAACAAAAATAAGTTTTCTTGTGTTTTTGTCCTTCATTTCTTCACATTTAATGCCTATTTTTTCAAACATTTCCATTGCTGTTTTTGCAAGTCTGCCCTTTGCAAGGGCAAATGTTAAATATCTCATAATTTTCTCCTATAAAACAACAGTTCCATCATCCGTTATATATGTAACTTTTGAGGCTCCATCATTTAATTTCATTTTTCTGTATTCATCTATTTCAATGTTTTTGTTTTTAAGTATTAATTCTGTTTTGATACCTTTATCTCTCAATTCTTTAGCATATGAAAATGCCTTTTTTCTATGTTTTGGATCATAAACTACAACTTCATATTCATAATCTGTTTTTTCATTTTTACCATTGTGGGCTATCATAATCTGATCCATATAAATGGCAAATCCTACAGCCGCACTGTCTTTTCCAAATTGAGAAAGTAATTTGTTATATCTTCCACCGGCTGCAATCTGTTCACCTGTTCCATATGTAAAACCTTTAAAAATAATACCTGTGTAGTATCCATAATTGCTAAGGGAAGCCAAATCAAAACTAATATACTTGCTTACACCATATTCTTCTAAAATAGCATATAATTTTTCAAGTCTTCTTATAGCATCTAAAGCCTTTTTGTTAGATGTAACCTGTTTTGCAGTTGCCAATACTTCAACAGAGCCAAACAATTCCGGAAGTTTCAACATTGCTTCTTTTACTTCACCAACTACAATATTTTCGTTTAGAATTTCTTCTACACCAAAATCATTTTTGTTTATAATCATCTCGCGAAGATTAAATTCTGCCTCTTCATCAAGACCACTTTCCTCAATTAATCCTTTATAAAAATTAACATGTCCAATTTCAACTAAAAATTCTTCCAATCCTGATGCCTTTAAAGATTCAACTAAAAGGGCAATAATTTCTGCATCAGCCTCAATTGAATCGTCATTTATAAGCTCGCATCCAAGTTGGGTGTTTTCTTTTAACTTTCCCTGAAGTTCTGATGTATTAATGTATGTATTTGCATTATAGCAAAGTTTAATTGGAACGTTAGTATCCATGTAATACTTTGCTACAAGCCTTGCAATCGACGGTGTAATATCAGGTCTTAAAACCAATGTTTCACCTTCTCTGTCAAAAAACTTATATAAATTTTTTGATGGTACTGAACCTCTTTCTTTGCTAAAAATATCAAAAAATTCAAAGGTTGGTGTCTGAATATTATGATATCCATATATATTAAATATATTGTTAATATTGTTTTCTATAGTTAGTTTTACAGCACATTCTCTGCCGTATATGTCTCTTACACCTACAGGTGTATGTAGTAATACCTTATTCATGTTTCCTCCAATGCTTTAATACGGTAAAGTGGTAATTCGTTACCGTAACGAAGAATAGTTTATCTTATAATTAATTTTCTGTCAAGTCTCTTTCAGACAAATCTTTTTTTATTCCCTCCAAAAAGTGAATCATTGCACCAGGTGCGCTTTTTAATATGTAATCCTGATTTAACTCATTGTATTTAAAACTTTTCCTGCCACCGTTTATGCTTCTGTCATAAAATTTTTTTATATCCTTAAATGGCAGATAAAATATTTCATTTCTATGAGTAAAATATAATATTATAAATGAAATGCCCCCCTGTTTTTCAAAATCGTCCATAAACTTTACCTGATGTTCATGAATATTCATCATAGGAAAAGTATCTACAGCACATTCTTTTGCATCAAAACATACAGGGATTCCCTGAACTGTTCCAATATAGTCAACTGTACTTTGCTTTTCAAAATAGGCTAAAGTAATATGTCTTGTCTGTTGATTGATTTTTACCGGAGTAATTGGTGTTGGAATCTTTTGAATAAGGGCAAGATTCTTTGTTCTATAATTTTCGTTTGTCATATTTATCATGTCTTCTAAAGTAGAACCTCTAAGACCTCTGCCTGACCATGTACCCAGATCGGAAGAGCGTCGTGTAGGGAAAGAGTGTAGATCTCGGTGGTCGCC
>OJUG01002951.1_pt1 | contig 16486 bp, 15 predicted proteins | sample 1599841 | NCBI WGS metagenome assembly OJUG01 (sample SAMN04168659, study PRJEB22393) | human gut metagenome | biome: human gut microbiome; feature: stool | host: Homo sapiens | collected 2014-05-12 | reverse complement strand
GGTTGTAGATCAGGATTTTATCTTCTCAGCCATTGGTGAAGAATTTGGTGCAATTTTTGCAGTATTGCTTATATTATTATGCCTTACATGTTTTATAGCTTTTTTAAATACGGCAATGCAGCAAATAAGTTTATTTAATAAGTTAGTATGTGTTGGTTTAGGCATTCAGTATGCGGTACAGATTATTGTAACAGTAGGTGGAGCAATTAACATGATTCCATCAACAGGTGTTACATTTCCATTGTTAAGTTATGGTGGAAGTTCCATACTTAGTACCCTTATTGTCTTTGCCATAATACAGGGTCTGGCAATTGTAGGAACAATTCAAAAACCGGTTAGACATAGAACACCGGAAAAAGGAGTAGGACATGTCAAGGAGAGAAGAACGCAGGAAATTCCAAGAATCCAAAACACGCAGGAAATCAAAATCCGCTAATATAGAACGTAAAAAAATGAATAAACAGGCAAAACTTACTACAATATTAATTTCACTTATATTTGTTTTTATGATTGGATATTATGTATTTTTTGTAGTTGAGGAAAGCCAAAAGGTAGTTAATAACAGTTATAATAAACGTATAGATGCAAGTGCATCGTCAGTTATACGTGGAACTATTTACAGTAGAAGCAAAAAGAAACTTGCTTATACTGATACAAAGGGAACTGAAACAGACATCTCTGATGATACAAGAGAATATCCATATGGAAGAATATTTTCACATGCAATAGGTATTACAACTCATGGAAAATATGGTTTGGAGAAAATGTGTAATTATGATTTACTTTCTTCTCAAACAAATGCAGTACAAAAAATTGTAGATGATTTTTCACAAACAGCAGAGTATGGTTGTGACGTTTATACAACTTTAAGTGTAAGTACACAAAAGAGTGCATACAATAGTCTTGCAGGATATAAGGGAGCTATTTTTGTTATGAATCCGGACACAGGAGCAATTCTTGCAATGACATCAAGACCTTCCTATGATCCATACACTATAGACAATCTGTGGGATGAGATAACAAGCGACCCTTCAGATTCAAGACTTGTAAACAGAGCAACACAGGGAAGATATATTCCGGGTTCTATATTTAAGATTGTTACAACACTTGAATACATGAAGGAAAACAAAAATTACAATGATTTTCATTTTAATTGTACAGGAAGAGCTGATTTTAAAGGATTTCATATAAACTGCTTTGACCAGACAGCTCATTATAGTGAAGATTTAACACATGCATTTGCTTATTCATGTAATAGTGCATTTTCGACTATTGGTGATGGTCTTAATATGAAGAAGTTTAAAAAGACAGCAAAACAACTTTTGTTTAACAGTCCGTTACCTTTGGATATGGATTATAATGAAAGTGTATTTGCACTTAACAGTAAATCATCACAGTTTGAAATTACACAGACAAGTATAGGTCAGGGCGAGACAACTGTTTCACCAGCTCATATGGCAATGATTGCATCGGCCATAGCAAATAATGGAATTTTGATGAAACCATATATTATTAAATGTGTCGAAAACAGTCAGGGCAAAATACTAAAAAGTAATGAAGAAACAGAATATAAAGAATTAATGACAAAAAGACAGGCGAAACAGTTACAGCAGTATATGGCAGCTGTATGTGATTATGGTACAGGCAGAGTGTTGGCGAATTCAGACTACGATGCTTATGGAAAAACCGGTACAGCAGAAGTTGATAAAAATGATAATGTTAACTCCTGGTTTGTAGGTTATGCAAAAAAAGGAAAGAAAAAAATTGCAATTGCAGTTGTACTTGAAAATATGCCTGAAGGAAGCAATTCAGCTGTAAATTGTGCAAAAGAAGTATTTGATAGTTATTTGGATTAGTTATAAAAGGAAACATTATACTTAGTAAAAATAAAGTTTACTTTACTTGCAACAGTTTTGTTATTACTGTATACTAAAAAAAACACACTTTAAGCAAATAGGAGGATTCGCTATGGAAAAAGCGGTCAGTTGTGGTGGTGTGGTTATATTTAGAGGCAAAATATTACTTCTATATAAGAATTTTAGAAACAGATATGAAGGATGGGTTCTTCCAAAAGGAACTGTAGAGCCGGGAGAATCTTTTGAACAGACGGCATTGCGTGAAGTTAAAGAAGAAACAGGTGTAGAGGCACACATTAATGAGTATGTGGGAAAAAGCGAATATTCCTTTAATATTCCTGGGAATGTTGTTAAAAAAGAAGTACATTGGTATTTGATGTATTCAGACAGCTTTTATAGTAGACCACAACACGAAGAATATTTTTTTGCTTCAGGATATTATAAGTATATTGAGGCATATCATTTATTAAAGTTTCCAAATGAAAAGATGATATTGGAAAAAGCTTATAAAAAGTATATGCAATTAAATAAAATGTCCGGAAAAAGAAAAAATAATCATTTTCAAAAATAAGACAGGTTTATCCTGTCTTTTTTGAAAAATCGGAGAGAAATATGAATAAAGTAAATTATCAAAAAGAATTGGAAAAAACATTAGAAACAATACATGACGATAATCCTCCAAGATTGTTGTTACATGCATGTTGTGCTCCATGTAGTAGTTATGTATTAGAATATTTATCTGAATATTTTATAATTGACATATTATTTTATAACCCGAATATTTCAACAGCAGAAGAATACATGCATAGAGCAGATGAATTGAAAAGATTAGTTAGAAGTATGAACTTTAAAAATCAAGTTACACCAATTATTGACAATTATGAACCGGACACTTTTTATAAATGTGTAAAGGGATTAGAGGATTGTAAAGAGGGTGGTAACAGATGTTTTAGATGTTATAGAATGCGTTTGGAACAGGCAGTCAAGTTTGCACAAAAAGGAAATTATGATTTTTTTACAACTACATTATCAATTAGTCCTCTAAAAAATGCACAAAAACTTAATGAAATAGGACTTGAACTTGAAAAAGAATATAATGTAAAATATCTATTGTCTGATTTCAAGAAAAAAAACGGATATAAACGTTCTATTGAATTATCAAAAAAATATGACTTATATAGACAAAATTTTTGTGGATGTATATTTTCAAAAAGAGAACAATAATAGTATCAATATTTACAAGTAACAGGAAAATATGATATATTTTAGAATTAGAAGGACCATAAAGGGAAAGGAATGAATTGAAATATGAAATGTCCAAATTGTGGCAGTATCTGTGATGACAATTTAATTTTTTGTTCAAAATGCGGAACAAAAATTAATACTTTTGACAGTGACATTGCAGCAACTCCTATAGATAAAACACGAGATGATATTTTAGATGTTATAAACATAGAAAAAGGAAAAGAAGATACAGGTAATTTATACGGAAAAAATTCAAAAAACAAAAATATTTCTTTAATTAAGGATGAAGACAATATTGACCTTATAGAAGATGATTTTGAGGATTCATTTATAAATAACTCTAACAAGGGACATAATTATAAAAGTACTTCTCAAAGTTATTTAAAAAATAATTTAAAAAAGAAAAAATTAGGAAAAAAGAAAGTTGCATTAATTGCACTTTTAACGGTTGTGATGATTGTGGCTTCAGTTTTGGTTACTTTAATTGTAAAGACCGCAATTTTAACAAATAAGTATAATAAGTTCTTTGAACAGGGAGAAGCATATTATAAAGAACAAAAGTATGAACCTGCAAAGGCACAATATATTTTAGCTTCAAAGAATGCATTTACAAAAAGCCAGAAAATTGAATCATATGAAAAAGTATATGAACTTGATGAAATTTTAGGCAATTATTTGGACGAACAGATAAATTATCTGGAACTTTTAATTGACGTTGATGATGAAAATATTGAATATTACAAGGATTTGATTGTCTTGTATCAGAATAATGATATGGATGCAAAAATTGATTCTTTAATTGCTGATGCCCCAAGTTCAATTAGAGATGAATTAAAAGAGTTTGGTGGTACAATTCCAATTGCAGACATAAAAGAAGGTACATATGACAAACCTATAGAAGTGAAGTTGTCTGTCAGTGAAGATGTAAAAATATATTATACTTTGGACGGTAGTGATCCTACAGACAGTTCAACGAAGAAAAGATATAAAGATCCAATAAATTTATCTACTGAAGGAACTTATACGTTAAGAGCTTATTCTGTTGATTCTAATGACAGAGCAAGTAAAGATTGCAGTTACAAATATGTTTTGCAATTTAAGACAATCACACCACCAACAATTAACTTAAAAAGTGGTGAATATGACACAGAACAGACTGTTAAAGTTACTGCTCCAAGTGGATGTAAGATTTACTATACAACTGATGGTACAACACCAACTAAAAAATCTAAGCTTTATAAAAATAGTATAAAAATGCCAAAGGGTAATAATGTATATTATTTTGTTGCTATAGATAATGAAGGAATAAGTAGTAAGGTTGTTACAAGAGCATACAATTATTATCCAAATAAAATCAGTTATGATCAGGCTGTAAATAGCCTCACAGATTATCTGTGTGAAAGAGGAGATATGGAAAATTCTCTAGGAGAATTTGAAAATGGCGATGCCGGTTATCTTACTTATAAAGAAACTACAGAAATTTCTGATGAACAGTTTTATATAATTCAATTTGAAATTGAAGATAAAGATGGCAAAAATGTTTCATCAACATCATATGCAGTATCATGTGAAACAGGAAAAATATCTAAAACCGGTAAAAGCGGAGACTCATATAGTTTAGATTAACAAATTAGCAAATAATTAAGAAAGTAATATTGACATTTTATTCTACAAATGATATTATTTTCTTTGCTTGCGGATGTGGCGGAATGGCAGACGCAGCAGACTCAAAATCTGCCGCCCTCAAAGCGTGCGGGTTCAAGTCCCGCCATCCGCATTGATTATTAGGCTTCACGGTATTTCCGGGAAGCCTTTTTCTTTTAAAAGGAGAAGAACTATGGAAGAAAAATGTATGTGCGAAAAAACAAAAAGAAGAGATGATAAAGAGTATAAAGATTTAATTAATCGACTTAACAGAATTGAAGGCCAGGTAAGAGGAATAAAGAAAATGATTGAAAATGATGCTTATTGTCCTGATATTTTGGTTCAGGTTTCTGCAATTAATTCGGCGCTTAACAGTTTCAATAAAGTATTGTTAAAAAATCATATTAATACCTGTGTTTTGGACAACATTAAAAAAGGTAATTTAGAGGTTGTTGATGAATTGACAAATACATTACAAAAAATTATGAAATAAATTATAGCTGCTTTGATTTTTAAAGGATAGTGAGAAATTATGGATTGTGAAACTTTTCAGAAAGAAATTGTAAATTTTATTTTTGATAAAATAGAATATTCAGAAGATTTGGAAATGTTTTTAAAACATGCAAAAGAATGTAAAGAATGTATGGAAGAATTGGAATTATATTATTCCATTCACAGAGGCTTGGAGGATATTAGTGCTCCAACAGATGATGAATTTGAAAATACTAATAAAGAACTTGAATTTATCTTTAATTATTACAATGATTATTTTAAAAAGCAAAGAAGGATGAAAATTTTTGCAAAAATATCTATTGGTGTTTTTATATTAGTTCTTATTGGTTTAATTGTATATGTTGCAATTACAATGATTTAAATTATGGAATTGGAGATTATAATGGAAAAATTATTATTAATAGACGGACATAGTATTTTAAATAGAGCTTTTTATGGTGTGCCACTTTTTACAAATACAGCAGGTGTTCATACAAATGCTATATTTGGATTTTTAAATATGATGTTTAAGTTCATAGATGATGAACAACCTACACATATGGTTGTAGCATTTGATGTTCATCAACCGACATTTAGACATGAAATGTTTAAAGAGTATAAAGGTACAAGAAAACCTATGCTTCCTGAGTTAAGAGAACAGGTTCCAATCATAAAGGATTTACTTAAAAAGATGAATATTGATGTTGTTGAACTACCGGGTTATGAAGCTGATGATGTGATTGGCACATTATCAAAAATGGGTGAAGCAAACAACATGGACGTGTGTGTGTATTCAGGAGACAGAGATTTATTACAGCTTGCCACTGAAAAGGTGACTATCTGTATTCCAAAAACAAAAAAAGGTCAGACTACAATTGAAAGATATAACACATTACAGGTAAAGGAACTTTATAAAGTTTCACCAATAGAGTTTATAGATGTTAAGGCTTTGATGGGAGATTCATCTGACAATATTCCGGGAGTTCCCGGCATTGGGGAAAAAGGCGCAACTACAATTATTGAACAGTTTGGATCCATTGAAAATGCCTATGAACATTTAGATGAAATAAAAAATACAAGGAATAAAAATTCTTTAAAAGAACATTATGACACGGCACAGATGAGCAAAGTATTGGCAACAATAAATGTAAATTCACCTGTTGGTATTGATGTTAACAAATGTGTTTTAAAAGATATTTATACAGAGGAAGCTTTAGAAGTTGTAAAAGAATTGGAACTTAAAAGTATGATAGCTAGATTTTCATCTGTTTCAACATCTTCTGATATAGAAGAAAAGTTTCAGTTAGTAGACGATTATATAAAGGCACAGGAAATATTTGATAACTGCAAGGATAAGCAGGTTGGCATGTTCATATTTAATGATACTGAATTTTACGGTGTTGGTTTGTGTCTTAGTGAAGATAAAATATATTTTATTTCAAAAGAAGGATTTATAACTGATGAGTTTCTAAAGGAAAACATTAATAATCTTTGCAAAAATGCAGAAGTATATACTGAAAATATTAAAGAAAATAACAATATAATTGGTGCTGACAATGATGGTGAATATTTAAAACTGCAGGATTTAAGTCTTATGGCTTATTTAATTAATCCTAATAAAAACACATATAATTATGATGATTTGGCAAGAGATTATTTAGGTGTAAGTGTTCCCACATACGAAGAAATTTTACCTAAAACAAAAAAAACAGAAACAGCATCTATTGATATAATACAAAACAGATTAAGATATGCATGTTACAATGCTTATGTTTTTTACAAATCCTACGAAGATATTTATGAAAAATTAAGCGATCTTGGAATGGTTCAGGTTTATGAAAATATTGAAAAACCATTGTTGTATGCTTTATATGATATGGAGCAGTGTGGTATAAGAGTTGATGGTCAAGCTTTAAAAGAATATGGCAATAGACTGGCTGTTAAAATAGAAGAACTTGAAAGGAATATTTATATTGCTGCAGGTAAGGAATTTAATATTAATTCACCAAAACAATTAGGAGAAATATTGTTTGGAGAAATGAATATTCCCGGTGGTAAAAAAACAAAAACGGGATATTCTACTTCTGCGTCAGTATTAGAAAAACTTGAACCTGATTATCCAATTGTAAAAGATATATTGGAGTACAGACAGTTGACAAAGTTAAAATCAACTTATGCAGACGGTTTAAGTGCATTTATAAAAGAAGATGGAAGAATATATGGCAAGTTTAACCAGACCATTACTGCAACAGGAAGAATTAGCAGTACAGAGCCAAATCTTCAAAATATTCCTGTAAGAACAGATATAGGAAGAGAATTAAGAAAGGTATTTATTCCAAGGGAAGGATATGTGTTTGTTGATGCAGATTATTCTCAGATTGAACTAAGAATACTTGCACATATGTCAGAAGACGAAAATTTGATTAATGCCTATAAACATTCAAAGGACATCCATACGGCAACAGCCTCACTGGTTTTTGGTGTTCCAATTGATCAGGTTACAAAAACACAGAGAAGTAATGCTAAAGCAGTAAACTTTGGTATTGTTTATGGAATAAGTTCTTTTGGGCTAAGTCAGGATTTGTCCATTAGCAAAAAAGAGGCTCAGGAATATATAAATAATTATTTTGAAAGTTATCCGGGAATCAAGTATTTTTTGGACAATGCTGTAGATAGTGCAAAAGAAAAAGGGTATTCAACAACCTTGTTTGGAAGAAAACGTCCAATTCCTGAATTAAAAGAGTCTAATTTTATGAGAAGACAATTTGGGGAACGTGTTGCAATGAATTCTCCAATTCAGGGAACTGCAGCTGATATTATGAAAATTGCCATGATAAATGTAGCAAAATCATTAAAAGAGAATAATTTAAGTTCTAAAATTGTTTTACAGGTTCATGATGAACTTTTAATTGAAGCAAAGAAAGAAGAAGTGGAAACTGTAAAAAATATTCTTATAAGAGAAATGGAAAAAGCCGCAACATTAAAAGTGCCATTGGTTGCTGAAGTTGAAGTTGGTGACAATTGGGATCAGGCACATTAGGAGTAGATTATGATTATAGGTGTAATGGGAGGAGTTGGTTCAGGAAAATCAACGGTCCTTTCCTATTTGGAAAAAAAGTACAATGCATTAATTATTCAATCAGATAAGGTGGCAAAAGAGATTATGCTATCTGATAATCTTGTATTTAAAAAAATTAAAAAGAATTTTCCTAAAGTAATAAAAGACAATAAAATAGACAGTAATTTACTTGCAGTGGAAGTTTTTGGAAATAAAGATAAACTTGAGATTTTAAACTCAATTACTCATCCTGCAACAATTAATGAAATAAGAAAGAGAATGAAACAGTCAGACAAATCTATTATTGTGATAGAATCTGCTATTTTACTTGGAACAGGACTTGAAAATGACTGCAATCAGTTGTGGTATGTGTATTGCAATAATGATATAAGAATTGAAAGGCTCATGAATTCAAGAGGATATTCAAAAGAAAAATGTTTAAGTATTATAAATAATCAGCCATCAGAAGAAAGTTATAAATTGGCTTCAGATGTTGTGATTGATAATTCATTTTCCCAGGAAAATACAAAAGAGCAGATTAATAAAATACTTAGTGCAAATTAGTTTTTAGAAGATGTTGACTTTAAATTTTAAAAGAGTTATGATGTGTAGCGTGCTACATATCGTAGCTTTTTCTTTTGTTAAAAATAAATTAGTATTATTATCAAACACATTTGGAAATTAATATGGAGAATAATAATGGAAGATTTAGGTCGAAAAATTAAAAAATTAGACAAATTATTTAAATTACGTATAGACCGTAATTTAGAAAAACTAGATATTACCGCTATGCAGATGCATACCCTTATCTATCTTTATCATAATTGTGATAAAAAAATAACACAGAAAGATTTGTGCATTGAGTTTGGAGTAAAACATTCTACAATGTCAGGTATTCTTTCAAGAATGCAGGATAAGAATCTTATATATACAAAACAGGATGAAAATAACAAAAAATGCAAAGATATATATGTTACGGAGTATGCCTTGAAAATAAAAGAACAACTGGATTTAAACAGAGACAACACCGAAAGGATTCTGGTAGAAAATTTAACAGCAAATGATGTAAAAAATTTACATAAGTATTTAGACAAACTTTATAATAATCTGTTAAATGACGCAAATTTAACAGAGCAGGAACTTAAAAGTATCAAAATGAAAAAATGGAAGGAGAACGGAAAATGTTAAAAACACTTGGAAAGTACACAAAGGGAATAAGACTAGTCTCAACATTAACGCCTATTGCTATGTTGGCAGAAGTAATTGTTGAAAATTTTATTCCTTTACTTATGGCTACTATTATTGACTCAATTAGTAGTAAAGATTTAACTGCTGTATATAGAACATCCGGTATTATGGTGATTTTGGCAATTGCTGGATTAATCAGTGGATATTTAGGAGGCGTTTTTGGAGCCCAAGCTTCTACCGGTTTTGCTAGGAACTTAAGAAAAGGAATGTTTGAAAATATTCAGACATTTAGTTTTTCTAACATAGACAAGTTCAGCACAGCAGGACTTGTAACACGACTTACAACTGATGTTACAAATATTCAAAATGCTTATCAGATGATACTGAGAATGGCAGTAAGAGCACCATTTAGTTTGATAGTTGCAATGATTATGACATTTACAGTATCGCCAAGACTTGCAAGTATATATTTAGTTGCGGTTATTATTTTAGGTGGTATTTGTGCACTTATTGTAGGTTTTGCATTTAAATATTTTAACCAGGTATTTAAAAAATATGATGGCTTAAATGAAAGTGTACAGGAAAATGTTACTGCAATCAGAGTTGTAAAAGCCTATGTACGTGAGAGCCATGAAAACAAGAAGTTTGCCAAAGCAAGTGATGCTATTTATAAAATGTTTGTAAAAGCAGAAGGTATTGTAGCGCTTAATGCACCTGTTATGATGACTACAGTATATGTTTGTATTTTACTTATTAGTTGGTTTGGTGCAAATATGATTGTAGCAAGTGGAAATAATGCGGCACTTGGTCTTACAACAGGTAACCTTACATCACTTCTTGCTTACTGTATGAATATTTTAATGAGCTTAATGATGCTTTCAATGGTATTTGTTATGATTACAATGTCAATGGCAAGTGCAAGACGTATAGCAGAAGTATTAAATGAAAAAGCAAGTATTACAAATCCGGAGAATCCTGATTTTGATGTACCTGACGGAAGTATTGAATTTAAAAATGTTAATTTCAGATATAACAAAACAAGCGAGAAACCAATACTTGAAGATATTAATGTAAAAATAAATTCAGGTGAAACGATAGGTATTATTGGTGGTACAGGTAGTGCAAAATCAAGTTTTGTAAACCTTATCAGTAGATTATACGACATAGAAGAACCTGAAAGTTTTGATGAAAATAATGAAGAAGAAAGTTATTTAAAAATTGGTGGAAAAGACATAAAATCTTATGATCTTGAAACAATCAGACAGGAAGTAAGTGTTGTTTTACAGAAAAATGTATTATTTACAGGTAGTATTTTAGATAACCTTAGATGGGGAAATCCTGATGCTACAGAAGAGGAATGTATTAGAGCATGTAAGTTAGCCTGTGCTGATGAATTTATTGAAAAAATGCCTGATAAATACAATACTCACATAGAACAGGGTGGTGCCAATGTATCAGGTGGACAAAAGCAACGTCTTTGTATTGCAAGAGCCATTCTTAAAAATCCAAAGATTTTAATTCTAGATGACTCAACAAGTGCTGTTGATACAGTAACAGATGCAAAGATAAGAAAGGCATTTAGAGAAGAAATACCAGACACTACAAAAATTATTATTGCACAGCGTATTTCATCTGTTCAGGATGCAGACAGAATCATTGTAATGGACGATGGAAAAATAAATGAAATAGGTACACATGATTACTTGAAAGAACACAATGAAATATACCGAGAAGTATATTTACAGCAGACAAATGATAATGCAGATTTTGATAAAAATGGAGGTGAAGAATAATGCCAGGACCAAGAAGAAATATGGGACCAAAACAAAAAATTGATCATCCATTTAGAATTGCAGGAAAAATTATAAATTTTATGGGTAAACATTATGCAATACATCTTATTATTGTTTTAGTATGTATTATTGCAAGTGTTTTAGCCAATGTTCAGGGAACATGGTTTATGAAGGCTTTGGTGGATGAATACATACTTCCTATGATAAAAAATGGAACAAATGACTTTACCCCTTTGTTAAATGCAATGGCAAGAGTGGCAATCTTTTATGGTATTGGCGTTGCAGCCACATTTGCACAGTCTGAGATTATGGTATTTGTAACACAGGGTACATTAAAAGATTTACGAATTGAAATGTTTAAGCATATGGAATCACTTCCGATTAAATATTTTGATACTCATGCCCACGGCGATATTATGTCAATGTATACAAATGATATTGATACACTAAGACAGATGGTAAGTCAGTCCATGCCACAGATTATTAATAGTGTTATTACTATCGTAAGTGTATTTATTGCAATGCTTACATTAAGTGTTCCACTTACTATAGTGACTATTTTAATGATTGTTGTAATGATGCTGGTTTCAAAGAAACTTACAAGTTTGTCAGGAAGATTTTTCCTTGCACAGCAGAAAGATATTGGTAAAGTCAATGGATATATTGAAGAAATGATGGAAGGACAGAAGGTTGTTAAAGTATTCTGTCACGAAGAACAGGCCATGAAAGAGTTTAATGAACTAAATGACCAGCTTTATCATTCAGCAAATAATGCTAATAAATTTGCCAACGTTTTGGGGCCTTGTAATGCACAGCTTGGAAACTTAAGTTATGTACTTTGTGCATGTGTAGGAGCTGTACTTGCAATTAATGGTGTTATGGGTTTTTCATTAACACCAGGTGCACTTATTTCATTCTTAACATATAATAAACAGTTTGCACAGCCAATCAACCAGGTAACAATGCAGATGAATAGTATAGTAATGGCACTTGCAGGTGCAGACAGAATTTTTAACTTGCTTGATGAAAAACCGGAAGTTGATGATGGTTATGTTACACTTGTCCGTTGCAAAAAAGAAAATGGTGAAATAGTTGAATGTAGTCAGCGTACAGGAATGTGGGCTTGGAAGCATTTCCATAAAGAAGATGGAACAACTACTTATGTTGAAATGAAAGGTGAAGTTGTTTTTGACGGCGTTGACTTTGGATACAATGATGACAAGATAGTTTTGCATGATGTAAAATTATATGCAAATCCGGGACAAAAAATTGCTTTTGTAGGTTCAACAGGTGCAGGTAAAACAACAATCACAAACTTAATTAACAGATTTTATGATATTCAGGATGGTAAAATCAGATACGATGGTATTAACATAAACAAAATTAAAAAAGATGATTTAAGACGTTCTCTTGGTATCGTTTTACAGGATACACATTTGTTTACAGGTACCATTATGGAAAACATCCGTTATGGTAAATTGGATGCTACAGATGATGAAGTCATTGCTGCTGCAAAACTTGCAAATGCAGACAGCTTTATTAGAAGACTTCCAAAGGGTTATGATACAATGATTACCGGAGATGGTGGAAACTTATCTCAGGGACAACGACAGCTCCTTTCAATTGCCAGAGCTGCAGTAGCAAATCCACCTGCACTTATCTTAGATGAAGCAACATCTAGTATTGATACCAGAACTGAAAGAATTGTTCAGGAAGGAATGGATGCTTTGATGAAAGGAAGAACGACTTTTGTTATTGCCCACAGACTTTCAACAATTAAAAACAGTGACTGTATTATGGTATTAGAACAGGGTAGAATTATAGAACGTGGAAGTCATGATGAGTTAATGGAACAAAAAGAAACTTATTACAGACTTCAGACAGGAAAATAATAACTAAATTAAAATCAGCATATACTGTTATGAACATATATGTTGATTTTTTTATGAAAAAATATTATTTAATTGAAATATTAATTCTTGCTGTAATATTAAATTTTTTGACACAAAATTTAATAAATAAAACGTATATTATTCCAGATAATTTTGAGGAAAAAATACAATTTAGAAATCCTAAAGTTACACTAAAGACTTTAAAGAAAACAAAGAAAATAGCTGTGGATAATCAGTATGATTTTGCAAGGGTTTTAACCATTAACTTTTTACATAATAAAAACTCTTTAAAAAAGATTACTCTTAATAATAAAAGAATTAAAACAGTAGAAAATATTTATAAAAATGCTAATCCGGAAAACTACAACAATCTATTAAAGGCATTTAGCGCTATATATAATGACTTGGAGTATTTCCCGATTGTTCGTGGAAAAAATTCAAAATATTGGATAGTATATGAGGATGGATTTTATGAGAATAGAAATTTCCTTGGAAGTTATAAACATGAAGGTTGCGATATAATGGCTGAATATAATGTAAGTGGATATTATCCTATAGTTAGTGTTACAGATGGTATTGTTGAAAATATTGGATGGCTTCCAAAAGGTGGATATCGTGTGGGAGTAAGAGGTAATCATGGTGGATATTTTTATTATGCTCATTTATCTAAATATACTAATATAAAAAAAGGTGACAAAATTAAAGCCGGTACTCTTATAGGATATATGGGTGATACGGGATATGGCAAAGAAGGGACAACCGGAAAATTCCCTGTTCACTTACATTTTGGAATTTATATTGAAACTAAAAACTATGAAGAATTAAGTATTAACCCTTATGTAATTTTGAAATATTTGGAAGAAAATATTTTATATGGAGATTATTAAGTGTGTTTTAATAAAGAAATTATACCATATGCAACTTGATATAACAGAAATTTAAGTGTAAAATAACAATTAGTTTGAAAGAAAGAAGGTCATAAAAAATGGAAAAGTTAAGTACAAATAAAGCACCTGCTGCAATAGGACCATATTCACAGGCAATTAAAACAGGACATTTATTATTTACATCAGGACAGATTGCTCTTGATCCTGCCACTGGAAACATTGTGGGAACAACTATTGAAGAGCAGACAGAACAGGTTATGAAAAATCTTGGTGCAATATTGGAAGAAGCCGGATTAACATATGAAAACGCCGTAAAGACAGTTTGTTTTTTAGATAATATGAATGACTTTGGAGCATTTAATGAAATATATGGTAAATACTTTACAGGAAAACCTGCAAGAAGTTGTGTGGCCGTAAAAACATTACCTAAAAACGTTTTATGTGAAGTTGAGGTTATTGCAGAGGTATAGTCAGGAGTAAAATATATTATATGAAAAAAGAAAATTTATTTAACGATTCATTACAGGTATCTTCATTTAATGGAGAAGGTTATTTACCATTGATTGATTTTCAGTCATGGAGAGTGGCAGAGCTTCGATATATTGATGAGTTGGAACCAGACAAAATTGATAACATGCAAAAGCACAATGAAACTGATGAGGTTTTTGTTGTGTTAGAAGGAGATTTTACATTATATTTAGGTGGACAGGGCGATACAATAGAAGAAATTGAAGCTATCAAACTTGATCCACTTAAATTATACAATGTAAAAAAAGGTACATTTCACACTCACACACCTGATAAGAATTGTACATGTCTGATTATTGAAAATAAAGACACAACAGATGACAATTCACCTAAGATAAAAATTACAAAAGAACAGAGTGAGAAAATTGTGAAACTATATAATAAAGTAAATAAGCGCTAGGCATATGCTTAGCGCCTTTTGGTATTAAAATGCGATTAGATAAGTATTTAACAACTATAGGTATTGGCTCAAGAAGTCAGTCAAAACAGTTAATAAAAGAAGGAAAAATAAAAGTTAATAATGAAATAATTAATAAGCCTGAGTTTCATGTTGATGAGAACAAAGATGTTGTAAGTTTTGATGATGTCAATTTGGAATATCACAGGTTCTATTATTATATGCTAAATAAACCGGCAGGAGTTATTTCTGCAACAGAAGATTTTCAATGTAAAACAGTTATGGACATTATGGATGTTACACCAAAGAATGGTTTGTTTCCTGTTGGAAGACTGGATAAGGATACAGAGGGACTTTTACTTATTACAAATGACGGAGAACTTTCACATTGTCTTTTAAGCCCATCAAAACATGTTGAGAAAACATATTTTGTAAAAACTGATGGTGTTATAAAACAGGAGTATGTTCCTCTTTTTAAAGAAGGGCTTGATATTGGAGAAAAGAAAAAAACTAAACCATCAAATCTTTATATATTAAATGAAAACAGTGCCTATATTACAATTACTGAGGGAAAATATCATCAGGTTAAAAGAATGTTTAAACATTTTAAATTAAATGTTATATATTTAAAAAGAATATCCATGGGACCATTAAAATTAGATGAAAATCTTGCAGTTGGAGAGTATAGATTATTATATGATAATGAAATAAAAGAACTATTAAAATATAAAAATTAAAATATATAATTTGTAAAATTGGAGAATATATGCAGCAAATAATTATAGAAAAAAATCAGTCAGGACAAAGATTTGACAAGTTTCTTTTTAAGTATTTTAAAGATGCAACATCCGGATTTATATACAAAATGCTTAGAAAGAAAAATATTACTCTTAACAATAAGAAATCAGATGGAAAAGAAAAGTTAAAAGAAAATGATATTGTAAAGATTTTTATGGCTGATGAAACAATAGAAAAATTCAGAGGTTTGTTTCAAATTAAATTACCTGAGCCAATTAATCTGGATATTGTATATGAAGATGAAAATGTTATTTTAATAAATAAAAAGACAGGTATGTTAAGTCAGAAATCAAAAGAAAATGACGTATCTCTTAATGAATATGTTATTTCTTATTTGGTAAATGAAGGAAAATTATCTATTGAAGATTTAAAAACATTTAAACCTTCTGTATGCAACAGACTTGATAGAAATACAAGTGGTCTTATTGTTGCAGGTAAGTCTTTACAGGGATTGCAGGATATGTCAAAAATGTTTAAAGAAAGAACGCTGCATAAATATTATCTTGCTGTTGTTGTTGGAACAATAAATGAACCTATGAAGATAACCGGTTACTTAAAGAAAAACAACAAAACAAATAAAGTAACAATAACAAATAAAACAGATGGTGAGTATATTGAAACATATTATGAACCTGTAAAAGTTTTAGATGATGTAACACTTTTAAAAGTTCAACTTATAACAGGAAAAACTCATCAGATTAGAGCACA